>Ga0255338_1000647_pt1 | contig 94180 bp, 78 predicted proteins | sample MeOH1_35cm_T4_19_FD_203715 | JGI IMG/M metagenome (GOLD analysis project Ga0255338, IMG submission 203715) | Sandy soil microbial communities from University of British Columbia, Vancouver, Canada - MeOH1_35cm_T4_195 | ecosystem: Engineered > Artificial ecosystem > Sand microcosm > Unclassified ...
GAGAGCAGCGGCGCGCCCTTCTCGTCGGTCTTGCCGATGATCAGCGGCCGCGCGTGGGCCGGCAGGTCGTAGAGCGCGGCGCGGGCCTGCACCTCGATCAGCGGGCGCTTGTGCTCGATGACCATCAGGGTCTCGAGACCGGCCGCGAACGCACGCAACCCGACCGGCTCAAGCGGCCAGGGCATGCCGACCTTGTAGATGGCGACGCCCAGCGAGGCGGCCTCGGCCTGGGAGATGCCCATGGCGGCGAAGGCTTCGATCACGTCCTTGTAGGCCTGGCCCTGGCAGACGATGCCCAGGCGCGGGCGCGCGGCCCCCAGCATCACCCGGTCGATACGGTTGGCGCGGGCGAAGGCCAGGGCGGCGGGGATCTTCTGGGTCCGCAGGCGCCGTTCCTTGTCGAGCGGCTGGTCCTTCAGGCGGATTCCGAGCCCGCCCTGCGGAATGCGGAAGTTCTCAGGGATCGTGAATTGGTGGCGGGCCAGCGAGACGTCGATGGTCGCGCCCGAGTCCATGGTGTCGGCCAGGGCGATCATCCCGACCCACAGGCCGGAGAAGCGCGACATGGCGATGCCCATCAGGCCGTAGTCCAGCACCTCCTGCACGTCGGCCGGCGACAGCACCGGCATCTCGAAGTCCTGGAAGGCGTATTCGGACTGCGACGGCAGGGTCGAGGACTTGCAGTTGTGGTCGTCGCCGGCCACGGCCAGCACCCCGCCCTTGGGGTGCACGCCGGCGAAGTTGGCGTGCTTGAACACGTCGCCGGTGCGGTCCACGCCGGGCGCCTTGCCGTACCACATGCCGAAGACCCCGTCGTACCGGGCGCCCGGGAACAGGTTGGCCTGCTGGCTGCCCCAGACGGCGGTGGCCGCGAGGTCCTCGTTGAGGCCTTCCTTGAACACCACCTCGGCGGCCTTGAGATGCTTGCCCGCGCGCGCGGCCTGCTGATCGAGCCCACCAAGCGGCGAGCCGCGATACCCGGAGACGAATCCCGCCGTATTGAGCCCGGCCGCACGATCCAGCCGGTGCTGATCCATCAAAACACGGAGCAGCGTCTGGACGCCGGTGATGAACACCCGACCATCCGTGAGCAGAAACTTGTCGTCGAGCGTCACTTCCTGGTGGCGCATCGCAATTTTTTTCCTTTCGGGCCTCCCCTAACGGGTTGCACGATCATATAAGTGCGCCGCAATTGCTTGCCAAAAGCATGCCCCGGCACGGTGGTTCCGGGGCAAGAACAATATGCTCTCAGGTCGATTATAGGAGGAAATGTTGTCCGAGGCTCTCGATGCCGTCGATGCCAAGATCCTGGATTTGATCCAGCACGACGCCGGACTGTCCGTCGCCGAGATCGCCGACCGCGTCGGATTGTCGTCCAGCCCGTGCTGGCGGCGGATCAAGCGGCTGGAGGACGCCGGCGTGATCCAGCGCCGCGTCACCATCCTGGACCGCGACAAGCTGGGCCTGGGTTTCGAGGTCTATTGCACCGTCAAACTCTCGCTGCCGACCAAGGACAACCTGGACGCCTTCGAGACCGCCATCACCAAGCTGGCCGAGGTGGTGCAGTGCGCCACCGTCACCGGCTCGGCCGACTACGAGCTGCGCATCGTCACCCGCGACATGCACGCCTTCGACGACTTCCTGCGCGAGAAGATCCTCAGCCTCGGCCTGGTCTCGAACATCGAGAGCCGGATCGTGATCCGCTCGGTCAAGAACACCACCGCCGCGCCGCTGGGCCTCGTCAGCCCCTATGTCAGCTCGCAGGGCTAGAACCTCCGAGCGCCGTAGGCGCCGTCATTTGAACCACGGACCCGCACGGAACAGCACGGACGCGTCTGAGTTGGTCCGTGCTGGTCCGCGGTTGAATCAAGCCGCGGCCCTTGCCATCGCCCTCCTCCTCGCCGCCGGCCCGGCCCATGCCGCCGAGCCGCCGGTGGCCGTCCTGGCCCAGGACGAGCGCCGCGATCTGCTGATCGAAGGCGTCGCCGCGCACGAGGGCCGCTGGTTCGTCAGCGCCGTGGCCGCGCGGACCATCTTCCGGATCGACGCCGGCAAGCTCGTTCCCTTCCTGCAACCCGATCCCGCCACCGGCGCGATCTTCGGCATCGCTGTCGATGCGCCGCGCGGCGTGCTGTGGGCCACGGAGGCCTGGGGCGCGGGCCTGCCCGGCGGATCGGGACCGAAGCGCACGGGCTTGCTCAAGGTCTCGCTCGCCGATGGCCGCGTGCTCGGCCGCTACCCGGCGCCTGCGGTCATGTTCGGCGACCTGGTCGTGGACCCGGCGGGCGCGGTCTACGCCTCGGACGGCGCGACCGGGGCGATCTGGGTGCTGGCGCCGGGCGACAAGGCGCTCCGCCGCGTCGGCCAGCCGAAGGGCGCGACGTCCGCCCAGGGCATGGTCCTGTGCCCGCTGGATGCGATGGTGCTGTCCGACTACGCGACCGGCCTGCACCGGCTGGAGCTGGGCGACGGGACCAGCACGCCCGTCACCGGCGAGATGAAGGTCGCGGGTCTCGACGCCCTGGTGGTCACCGGCCGTCGCGACAAGGTCGAGGTGCTGGCCACCTACAACGGCGACACGCCCCACCGCCTGCTACGCCTGACGCTCAGCGCCGACTGCCGGCGGCTGGAGAAGGTCGAGACACTGCTGCGCGGCGGTCCGCTGACGGACGTGGCCCTCGCCTCCATCGGCTCGAATGGCCTGGGCGTGGTCGCCGCCAGCCAGTGGACCGGCTGGACCGCCGAAGGAAAGCGCAACGACGTCGATCCCGGCCCGGCGACGGTTGCGCTCGTCAGAGTCCCGGGGCATCCCTGACGCGCCTTAGTCAGGGAGCCCGCCATGATCGAACTCGTCATCGACCAGCGCCGGAAGGACCTTGGCGGCTTCGAGGTCGGCCGGGTGCTGCCGTTCGCCAAGCGGCGGATGGTCGGCCCCTTCGTATTCTTCGATCACATGGGACCGGTGGAGTTCCAGGCCGGCTTCGGCCGCAACGTCGACGTCCGCCCGCACCCGCACATCGGCCTGTCGACGGTGACCTACCTGTTCGACGGCCACATCACCCACCGCGACAGCGTGGGCGCGATCCAGGAGATCAACCCGGGCGAGGTCAACTGGATGACCGCCGGCCGCGGCATCACCCACTCCGAGCGGTTCGAGACCCTGCGCGCCAACGGCGGCAAGATGCACGGCATCCAGGCCTGGGTGGCCCTGCCCGCCGAGCTGGAGGAGATGGACCCCAGCTTCGCCAACCACGGCCCCGACGACCTGCCCACCTACGAGAGCCCCGACGGCCTCTGGGCCCGGCTGATCGCCGGCAAGGCGTTCGGCGCCGAGGCCAGGGTGAAGACCCACTCGCCGATGTTCTACGTCCACTGGCGGATGCGGGCCGGCGCCAAGGCCCAGCTCCCGGCGGAGTATCCCGAACGCGCGGCTTACGTCGCCGAGGGCGTGGTCGACGTGGAGGGCCGCGAGTTCCGCCATGGCCAGATGATCGTCTTCGAACCGGGCCAGCCCGTGCTGTTCACCGCCACGACCGACGCCATCGTCATGCTGCTGGGCGGCGAGCCGGTTGGGCCGCGCCTCATCGAGTGGAACTTCGTCTCCTCGTCCAAGGAGCGCCTCGAACAGGCCAAGGCCGACTGGCGCGCCGGCCGCATGAAGCTGCCCGACGCCGACAACCAGGAATTCATCCCGCTGCCGGAACCACCCCCGCCAGCGAACCCGATGAGCTGACGGCCGCCGCGGCGATCGGCAGGCCGGGAACGATCCCCACCTTGATCACTGCGCCGAGGATCCAGAATGGCGGGGTCAGCTGTCGGACGCGGCGAGCGTGTAGATGTGGTCGACGCCCTGCAGCACCTCGGCGGTCTGGGCGCCGCTGTCGTCCAGCAGGGCCCTGGCGCGCCGCATCACCTCGATGGGCGAGCAGACGAGCGGAACGGTCGCGGACGTCCCGTCAGCCTCCCGCAGAATAACCAGGTATTGATGCAGCATGCCCGGCGAGACGCATCATTTCGCGGAACCGGCGTTTGATAAAAATCAAAAACAGCAGGGCGGAGCCGCTCCGGCCCCGGTTGAGCCGACTGGCCGCGCAGGCTAGAGCGCCAGGATGAACGTCAGTGTCTTCGACCTCTTCAAGCTGGGCGTGGGACCTTCGAGCTCGCACACCATGGGCCCGATGACGGCGGCTGGCCGGTTCCTGGCGCGGCTGGGGCCGAACCTGCCGCGGACGGCGCGGGTGGAGACGACGCTCTACGCCTCGCTGGCCCTCACCGGCCGCGGGCACGCCACCGACCGGGCGGTGATCCTGGGGCTGGCGGGCTTCGAGCCTCGCACCCTGGATCCCGACGCCGCCGACGCAGTGGTCGCCACCGTGCGCGAGGCCAAGCGGATGACGCTGGGCGGGGTCCACGAGATCGCCTTCGACGAGGCGCGCGACCTGCTGTGGGAAGGCCGCACGCGCCAGCCGCAGCACCCCAACGCCATGAAGTTCACGGCTCTCGACGCCGAGGGCCAAGCGCTGGATAGCCGGATCTACTTCTCGGTCGGCGGCGGCTTCGTCCGCGACGAGGATGAATTCGGCCAGAACACCGCGCCCGAACGCGCCCTGCCCGCGCCCTATCCGTTCGAGAGCGGCGCCGATCTGCTGGCCCAGGCCGAGGCCGCCGGCCTCTCCATCGCCGGGCTGATGAACGCCAACGAGCTGGTCCTGCGCTCCGAGGCCGAGATCGTCGCCGGCCTCGATGAGATCATCGGCGCCATGTACGCCTGCATCGACCGCGGCATGCGCACGCCGGGCGTCCTGCCGGGGGCGCTGAAGGTGACGCGCCGCGCCCACGGCATCTGGCGCAGCCTGGTGGATGACGCCGACAAGCGCATCGCCGACCCACTGGCCGCCCTGGACTGGGTCAACCTCTGGGCTCTGGCCGTAAACGAGGAGAATGCCGCCGGCGGGCGGGTGGTGACGGCGCCCACCAACGGCGCGGCCGGCCTGCTGCCGGCGGTGCTGCGCTACTATGACCGCTTCCACCAGGGCACGCCGGCGGGCCGGCACACCTTCCTGCTGACGGCGGCGGCGATCGGCGCGCTCTACAAGAAGAACGCCTCGATCTCGGGAGCCGAAGTCGGCTGCCAGGGCGAGGTGGGCGTGGCCTGCTCGATGGCGGCGGCCGGGCTGGCGGCGGCGCTGGGCGCCACCAACGCCCAGATCGAGAACGCCGCCGAGATCGCCATGGAGCACAACCTGGGCCTCACCTGCGACCCCATCGGCGGGCTGGTGCAGATCCCCTGCATCGAACGCAACGCCATGGGCGCGGTGAAGGCCATCGACGCCATGCGCCTGGCCATGCTGGGCGATGGTCAGCATACGGTCAGCCTGGACAAGGTCATCGCCACCATGAAGCGCACTGGCGAGGACATGAGCCACATCTACAAGGAGACCTCGCTGGGCGGCCTGGCGGTGAACCTGGCGGAATGCTGAGACCACCTGTCGGGATCGGCGGGCGCCGCACGTCCTAGGGCTGACACGAAGGAGCCCGAGATGTCCGAGTTCGCCTGGATGAGCCGCCGCCACGCCCTGGCCGGCGCGGCCGCCATGACAGGTCTCGCCGCGTGCGAGCGGAAGCCTCCGGCCGCAGGGAGCAAGACGGCGATGGCGTTCACCGACACCGGGCTGGCGAAGCTGGAGGCCGACCTGAAGGCCAATGTGGCCAAGGGCCAGCCGCCCGGCCTGGTGGCGCTCGTCGCGCGGGGCGAACAGACCCACGTCTGGCCCGTCGGCGCCATGACGCTCGACGGCAAGCCGCCGGTCCAGGACGACACGATCTTCCGCCTGGCCTCGATGACCAAGCCGATCACCTCCGTCGCGGCGATGATGCTGGTCGAGGAGGGCAAGCTGAAACTGGACGAGCCCATCGACCGGCTCGCGCCCGAGCTGGCGGACCGCCGCGTGCTGAAGCGGCCCGACGGTCCGCTGGACGACACGGTCCCGGCGAAGCGCGCGATCACCCTGGAAGACGTGCTCAGTTTCCGGCTGGGCTGGGGCATCGATTTCAATCCCGAGGCGCCGTTCGTCAAGGCGACCGGCGACCTGCCGGGCTTCGGCATGCCCAACCCCGCCGCGCCCTACACGCTGGACAGCTGGATGAAGGCGATGGGCGGCCTGCCCCTGCAGGCCCAGCCGGGGGAGCGGTGGCTCTACACCGCCGGCTCCAACGTCCTGGGCGTTCTGGTCGCGCGCGCGTCGGGCCAATCATTGGAAGCGTTTTTCCAGGACCGGATCCTGGGGCCGCTGGGGATGAAGGACACCGCCTTCCACTGCCCGCCGGAGAAGAAGGACCGGTTGATCACCGGCTACATGAACGACAACGGCAAGCTGGTCCCGTTCGAGCCCTACAACGACATGTTCCTGAAGGCGCCCAGCTTCCCGGCGGGCGATTCCGGCCTGGTCTCCACGGCCGGCGACTACGGTGCGTTCGCGAAGTTCATGTTCTCGGGCCTGGCGCCCGACGGGAAGCGGCTGCTGTCCGAGGCGTCACTGAAGGCGATGACCACCAACCGCCTGACGCCGGCGCAGATCAAGGACGGCGAGGTGATCCTGGGTCCGGGGCGCGGCTGGGGCCTGGGGCTGGGTGTCCAGGTCGCGGCCAGCCCTCACGGCGTGCAGCCCGGCGCCTATGGCTGGGACGGCGGGTTCGGCACCTCGTGGTTCAACGATCCGGCCAAGGGCCTGACGGCGATCCTGCTGACCCAGCGGGTGTTCGACAGCCCCGACCCGCCGCCGGTCCACAAGGACTTCTGGCGCGACGCCTACGGGGCGCTGGCTTAGGTCGCCCCGCCCATCCCGCGATCGCGGGGATGGGCGGATTCCTCAGGCAGAAAGCGCCTTGCGGGTCTGGGTCCAGTACTGGGCGCCGGTGATCAGGGTCACCAGGGTGGCGATCCAGAACAGGCTGTGGGCCGCGAGCTCGAAGCCGGGACGGACGTTCCCCTCCTGGGGCAGGCCGAACGCGCCCCAGGCGGCGACGATCAGCTCCATGGCCAGCGCCGTGAGCTGAAGGGTGGTCTTCCACTTCGCCAGCAGGGTGACCGGCAGCTTCACGCCCTTGCCGGCGCCCACTTCGCGGAGCGCGCTGACGGTGAACTCGCGGAAGAGGATCAGGCCGGCCGGCAGCACGACCATCGGCTGGGGGCCCAGCGACAGCAGGCCCAGGATGGCGCCGCAGACCAGCACCTTGTCGCCGATCGGGTCCAGGATCGCACCCCAGACGCTCTCGGCGTTGAGCTTGCGCGCCAGCCAGCCGTCGAAGAAGTCGGTCACCGCCGCCAGCACGAAGGCGTAGACCGCCCAGCGCTGCAGGGCGAACTGGGCGTGGACTTCCAGCCGGTCCGAGAAATAGGGCACCGCGCCCGCGGCCGCGGCGAACGCGACGAACATGAACAGCGCCATGACCAGGCGCGAGGCGGTGAGGATGTTCGGGAGGGACTTCATCTAGGGAACGAGCGTCCAGGCTTAAGCTTCGTTCCCAGCTTATCCGCTTCGCGCGCGGAAAGGCGCCGGGATTCGGCGGACCGCGCCGGGAGCGCGACGGACGGGCGCTGCCTCAGAGCAAGATCGGCAGCGCCACGAGGGCGGCCATGAAGGCGAAGTTCCACAGCACGATCCGGACGGCGGCGCGCCGCCGGTTGGGCGAGCGGCGGGGCGGCAGGTCGGTGGTCGAGACCACACGGAACGTGGCGTCGATGAAGTCGGGGGTGGTCGCGGTCATTGTCCTGTCCTCGTCGAAGGGGTTCTACGCCCCTAGGACGTTCGACAGGATGGATATGCGACATGGTCGTCATGCGGAATCAGCGTGTTTGCGGGTGAGTTCGGCGGTTTTGCAGACAGCTACTTCCCCGCCCGCTCCGCCTTCTGGCGGTCGACCATCGCCTTGACGTCGGCCAGCAGGGCGCGGGCGTCGTAGGCGACGCCCCGGGTGACCGTCCACCGCACGCCGCCGACGGTCTCGATCGTGTTGTCGGCGTTCAGGCGCTGGTGGCCCGTGCCGTACAGGGTCTTGAAGTTGGCCAGGGGGTTTTCCGGGACGATGACCAGGTCGGCGCTCATGCCGGGCCGCACGATGCCGAAGCCGGGCGGCTGGCCCTTGGGGTCGGCCAGGGTGCGCGCGCCGTTGCTGGTGGCGGCCTGGATCACCTCCAGCGGGGTGAAGCCCGCCTCCTGCAGCAGCTCCAGCTCCTCGATGTAGCCGAAGCCGTACAGCTTCCAGATGAAGCCCGAGTCCGAGCCGGTGGTCACCCGCCCGCCCAGGTTCTTGTAGTCGTTCACCAGCCGCATGAAGCGGCCGTAGAAATTGCGCCACGCCACCTCGTTGCCGGTGGTCCAGTCGAAGAAGTAGCTGCCGTGGTTGTCGCGGGTGGAGAGGTAGTAGTCGTTCAGGCTGGGCAGGGTGTAGGTCGCGTGCCAGTCGGCGTTCCTGGCGCGCATCAGGTCGCGGGAGGCCGCGTAGATGGTCATGGTCGGGTCGAAGGTGACGCCGGCGGCCTTCTGGGCCTTGAGGTAGTTCACCCAGGCGTCCGAGCCCGGCTCCACCTCGTCCCAGATCTCGGCGGCCTCGCCGAAGCGCTTGGCCTCGTCGTAGAAGTTGTAGTCGTCCGGGTACTTCTGCAGCCGGCCATTCGCCAGCATGGATTCGAAGTGGCCGTAGAAGTGGGTGACCGTGCCCAGGCCCGCCTCGCCGAACTGCCGGGCGTTCAGGCCCGCGACGCCGGGCTGGGAGATGTGAGCCACCGTGCCCAACCCCAGCGTCTTCGCCTCGTCGATGGCCGCGGTCATCACCTCTGGGATCTCGTCGTTCCAGCCGAAGAACTTGATGCCGTCGATGTTGTTCTTGGCCGCCCATTGCACCCAGGCGCGCGCCTTGGCAGGACTGTCGATGCGGCCGCCGGACCAGCCCGATCCCATCGTCTGGTAGTTGAAGATGCGCGGGGCGACGATCTCGCCTCGGGCGCTGCGGGCCTTCTCGGAGGCGGCGAGGTCGTGGGGCGCCAGGCTGACGCCGCGCACGGTGGTGACGCCGTGGGCCAGCCAGAGCTTGTAGGCGTATTCCAGGTTCGGCGACTTCTTCGGGTCGCCCCCATGCGTGTGCATGTCGACGAAGCCGGGCAAGGCGTACATGCCCGTGGCGTCGATCTCGTGGTCGGCGTCGCGCGGCGCGCGGTCGGCCTTCAGCGGCATCCCCGGCCATCCGGCCTGCAGGACGTCGACGATCCTGTCGCCCTCGATGACGATGTCCACCGGCCCGCGCGGCGGCGCGCCCGTGCCGTCGATCAGGGTCACGCCCCGGATCACCAGCTTGCGATAGGGTCCGAAGCCCTCGCCGGCGCGGCGGGCCGGGGCGGGGTTCATGGTGGGTTTCGCGGCGACCGCGGCGGGCGACGACGCGGCCTTTTGCCCGAAGCTGGGAGACCCGGTGAGCAGCGCGGCCGCCAGGCTCGCCGCGAACAACATCGAACGCCGCATGGAATCCCCCTCGAACACAGGCGCCGACGATAGCGCCGCCGCGGGGGGCCGCAACCGTCGGGCTCTGCGCGCCGCAGGCGCTATCGTTTTCGACGCTGCGCGCCTGGGCGGCTCAAAGGCCAGCTCCGCCGAACGTCCGAGCCTAGGTCCTGGGCTTGGACTTCGGCTTGCCCTTGGCCTGGCCCGGCCAGGCCATGTCGATCGGGAGCTTCGGGTTGGCGGTGATCTTCAGGTCCGCGCAGTGGTGGTAGCTGAACCGGCCGTCGGCGTTCACGCCGTGCTCCTCCATGAACTGGATCACCTGGATCGTGCAGTGCTCGCAGTTGATGTTCGGGATCCTGACGTCGGTCTCCCACTCCTGGGCCGGCTTGCGCTCGTGATGCTCCCACAGGCCGTCCAGCAGGACGGGAGGCTTCGGGTTCGGGTCGACCTTCCCGGACACCGAGATCGGGCCGCGCGGCCCCGGGCGCGTGACGTCCTCCGGGTCGGCCGGCAGCTCCGAACGGTCCAGGACCGCCAGCGCCACCCGGTAGAAGCCCGGGTGATAGACCGTCTCCTTGACCTTGATGTGCAGGAGTTCGCCGCCGACGAGGGATGTGACGTCGCCGGTCGGCGTGCCCGGATCGGCGGTCGTGCCGCCGCAGGGGCCGGCCTTCTGGGGATCGCCAAGCGCGCTCTCCACCAGCCAGGACTTGGGCTGCTGCAGGATGAAGTGGGCCGGGGCCGCCACGGGCGCGGCCAGCGCGACCATGCCCACGCCCAGCGCGGCCAGCATGCGGAGTTTCATTCGGGCGTCCCTCTTGGATCGTCGGCCGGCGACAGCGCAGCGGCGACGGGCTTTCGGTAGCATGACTCGGGGGGTGTGGCGGAGGCTCGTCGGAGGAGTCGTTCATCACGCAGTTGAGGGCGGTCATGCCCAGCGCCCGGGTCAGGTTGCGGGCGAACTATCCGAGGGGTCAGACTCTGGGGGCTAGGCCCGGCGACGGCTCGTCCGACCCGCGAACGTCCGCCACGAACTGCTCGGGGAACGCCGCTTGCACGAGATCTTCTCGGAAAGGCCCCAACGCGTCCAGGTCGAACCGCAGGCGCCGACGCACGCCCGTACGCGCATCCTCCACGAACCCTCGGTCTTCGTGGCTCAGCAGCTGCGCCGCGTGCTGCGCGCAGGCTTCGCGGGGTTTCCGGACCAGCGACACCGTGTTCTCGAACGTCGAGTGCATACTGAAGCCATTCTGGCGGAGCAGCCGCCGGAGCACTTGATCGTCTGCCGAGACAGCGGCGTAGAAGAACTTGAATTCTGGCTGGAACACCAGCGCCGTCGAAATCACCGCGTCGAGCACGACCTGACTCACCGCGGAGCTCTGCGAGATTGAGGCGACGGGCCCGACCGATGGATCGTCGAGCCCTTCCGTGGCGCCGACCGACAGGTCGCACGCGGCCAGTGCGACGAGCCGATTGAATGCGTCACAGACTGTCAAGACTCGGCCACCGGCGACGGCCGCGCGAACATGGTGTTCCTGCCCGAACAGCGAGGGCTCCAGGCCTTCGTGTAGACGTTGGATCAGGAATGTCGCGCAGTGGTCCTCCGTCTGCTCGTCCCGAGCGTAGGAGAAGTTGAGGTCCGAAGCGCGGCTCATGGCTAGTCCTCGCAGAGGATCGAGGCCGAATGAGAGTGGCGGGCGAGCCGTCCTGCTCCACCTTTCTACGGGAACGACTCCTCGTTCCCGCGCTCAAGTCACTTGGCAAAGTTCAACCTTACCCAGTCCGTCGAGCACGCCTTCGGGGACTATCGGCACGCGAAATCCCGGATGCGGCAAGTTTTACCTACTTGCACAGGACTTGCAAGGCGCTAAACGCAGGCGCACCATCGGCAGACTGATTTGGCGAGGACGAAGATGTCGAAGCTCTCACACTCTTATCCCCCGGCAGCACTCGGGCCCAATGCCGTCGTCGCGCAGATGATCGAGTGGCGTTTGAAGAGCCAGTCGGAACTCGCGAAACTGATCGGCAAAACCGATGTCGCCGACCGGGCGGCCTTTTCGTTGAGCATCCGATTCGCGAGCGGACTGCTTGGAGGATTGTCGGAGCTTGCGCGAGAGTTCGACGCGTCGCCCTCCGCGGTTGGCCGTTGGGCCTCCGGGAAGAACTTGCCGGCGATTCACGCCCGAAGGGTGATCCTAGAAAGGATCATTCAAAAACTGCAATCGCCGGCATCCCCGCCTACGCTGCAATAGCCGCGGGGCCCGCCTCGCGCTCCGAGGCGAGACCTTCCTGAACATCCGAAACTCCACTGGGCGCGTCCACCTAGAGCTGGGCCTGTCGCCGCCGCGTAGCCCGGCTACGCGCCGGCCACGGGGCCGAGTCTCGAGTTCCGAATCCGGTCCCATGGTTCAATGTTGCGCGAAAACGACCTGGTCCGGTCGAGGTCCTGCAACGCCCAGCCGCCGGCTCACCCCCTCCGCCAGCCGCTCTTCAGCCGACTGACGCCGGCTTCGGCGACCGGTCCCTCGTCCGGCTGGCCGCGGGAAGCAGGAGGAACCATTTCCGGAAATCGTCGTACACTTGCTGCACCCGCTGCTCACTAAATCCCGCCCGAACCCATTCAATCCCAGGATGGGTCCCGCGGCTTCTTCGTCGGCGCGAACAGCCCCGGATACGGTGCTTTCCCCACGCGGTGTTCGCACCAGACGTAGCCCTTGGGGCATTCGAAGGTTCCGTCGAAGACCTTGCGGAGCTTCGGGCTGACCACCGCGTAGGTGGGGGCGTTTTCCGCGCCCTTGGCGAGCGCGTCCTGGCAGGCGGCGCGTTCGGCCTTGGTGAGGGCCAGGAGGTCGGCGGTGCGCCAGGCCAGCCGGGCGCGGAGCGTGGCGCGGGCTCCCTCCGCCTCCGCAGGCTCGGAGGGGCCGACGCACCAGTCGGTGGCGGGCGCCGTGGGTTGTCGCGCCTCGGGCGGCGGGCGGAGGCTCGGGAACCCGACGCGCCATGAAGCGCTGCCGGCGGACCGCAACCGCGGCGTTACACCGCGGCCGACGCAACCTCTTCGGAAGACCTGGCGTGCCAGGAACGACCGTCAGGGGAACTGCGATGCGAACCACGCTGCGCGGCCGAAACCACATCGCGGACGGGCTTCGCCTCGTCACGATCTGCCTCGGAACGTTCGTCCTCGCCTACCTGTGCCTGCTGTTGCCGCGCGGGGCGGCGCAGATCGCGCCGGTCTGGCTGCCGAACGCCGTCGCGCTGGCGCTGCTCCTCGTCTCCCGCCGCTCAAGATGGACCGGGATCGCCGCCATGAGCGGCCTCGGGAACCTGCTCGCAAGCCTGGCGCTCGGCGACCAGCCGACGATCGCGGTGGCGCTGGCGCTCTGCAACACCTTCCAATTCGTCGCCTGCGCGGTCCTGCTGGTCAGGATACTGGGCCGCGCGCCAGACATGTCCAAGGTCGGCAACCTGTGCCTCTACGCCCTGGTCGCCGCAGGCGGCTCGCTGGTCAGCGCCGGCCTCGCCATCATCTTCCTCGGCGGGCTTGGAAGCGCGAGCGGATGGACAGGTTTCGCCACCTGGGCGATGGCCGACCTGGCCGGCCTGCTGATCGTCACGCCCTGCGTCGTGGCCTTGACGACCGAGCGGCGCCTGTGGCGCCGGCTGGCGAGCCGCGAAGCGTGGCCGCTCGCCGCCCTGCTCGCCGTCGTGCTCGGTACGTTCCTGCAAGACCGCTATCCCCTCACCTATCTCGTCGTCGCGGCCCTGCTGCTCGTCACCTGGCGCGTCCATATCGCGGGGGCGGCGGTCGGCGTGTTGGCCACGCTGGGGATCGCCGTGGTCTGTACGGTGCTGGGCCTCGGGCCGTTCTCCATCATCGACGGGTCGTTGGTCGAACGCGTCATGGCCCTGCAGGTGTTCCTCGCCGCGTGCTTCTATCTCAGCATTCCCGTGGCGACGCAGAGCACGCGCGCCGACCAGTTGAGGGACGCCCTGTCGCGAGCCCTGGCGGAGACCCGCGAGGCCGAGGCGAAGTATCGGCTGATCGCCGAGTGCGCCCACGACATTATCGTTCACGCCGACCTCACCGGCCGGATCGTCTACATCTCGCCATCCTGCAGGGCGCTCGGGTACGAGCCGGAGGAGTTGATCGGCGCCCTGGGCACGGACCTCGTCCATCCCGAAGACCTCCAGCGATATCTCGAGAACACCCAGCAGCTTGTCCGCGACGGCGTCGTGGATCGCGCCAGGGAACGCCAGCATCGTTTCCGCTGCAAGGATGGGAGCTACGTCTGGCTGGAAGGCAACCCCACCTTGCTCGCCGACGAGGCCGGCAAGCCGGTCGAACTGCTGAACGTATTCCGCGACGTCACCGAGCGCAGGACGAGCGAGGCGGCGCTGGCCGACAGCGAGACCCGCTATCGGACCCTCGCCGACAACGTCACCGACATCCTGGTGCGGTTCGGTCCCGACGGCCTGGTTCGCTACATCTCGCCCGCGTGCCGGAGCCTCGGCATCGATCCAGCGGAGGCCGTTGGCCAGCCGATCCTGAAGATCGTCGCGCCGGACGACCTCCCACATTCCCAGGCGATCCTGGCGGGGCTCTTCAGCGGCGCGGAGGTGGACCCGGCCGTTCGACGCGTGCATCGGCTCGTGATGCCGGACGGTCGTGAGGTCTGGCTCGAAGGCAGTCCCAAGCTCGTGCGGGACGCCGCCGGGAGGGTCGTGGAGGTGGTCTCCGTGCTGCGCGATGTGACCGCGCGGCGGCAGATCGAGGCCGCTCTTGCCGACAGCGAAGCGCGCTTCCGGCTCTTCGCCGAGAACGCCAGCGACCTGATCGTGCAGAGCGACCCGACCGGACGGATCACCTACATGTCGCCGTCATGCCAGCTGCTGACCGGCTATGCGCCGGAGGAGATTGTCGGCCGCACGGCGCATCACTTCATCCATCCGGACGACGCGGACGCCCTTTCATGGGCCTTCGCCGCCCAGGTCAGGGGTCGCGGCGCCGCGCCGCCGATCCCCGTCGAGTACCGCATCCGAACCAAGGACGGCCGCTACATCTGGCTCGAGGCCCGGCCTCAGGCGATCTTCGATCCGATCAAGCAGCGCGTGACCAGCGTGACCGACGTCGCGCGCGACATCACCCAGCGCAAGGCCCTGGAAGAACAGTTGCGGGCGGCGCGGGCGGAGGCGGAAGCCGCGGCGCAGGTGAAGACCGAGTTCCTGGCCAACATGAGCCATGAGCTTCGCACGCCCCTCACCAGCGTCGTCGGGTTCACCAAGCTCGCCATGGAACAACCCGAGCTCACGCCGCTCACGCGCACCTATGTCGAGCGGGTCAGCGACGCCAGCCGTGCGCTGCTGAGCACCGTGAACGACATCCTGGACTTCTCCAAGCTCGAGGCCGGGCAGGTGACGTTCCGGCCCGAGGCCCTGCCGCTCGAACGCCTGGCCCGCTCCGCCCTGGACCTCTTCCAGCCCCAGGCGGGCGCCAAGGACCTGCAACTGACCCTCGAGGGCGAACTGCCCGAAGGCCTGGCGGTGATGCTCGATCCGGACCGGGTGCGGCAGATACTCCTCAACCTCATCGGCAACGCGGTGAAGTTCACGGAGGCCGGGGGCGTGACGCTGAGCGTCGCGTATGACGAGGCCGCCGGAACCCTGGCCATGGCGGTCCGCGACACCGGCGCGGGGATCCCCGAGGACCGGCTGGACCGGCTCTTCAAGCGGTTCAGCCAGGTCGACGGAACGCTCACGCGCTCGCACGGCGGCACCGGCCTCGGGCTCGCGATCTGCAAGGGCATCGTCGAGGCCATGGGCGGTTCCATCGCCGTGACCAGCACGGTCGGCGAAGGGAGTTGCTTCTCCTTCACCGTCCCGGCCCCGCGCGCGGAACTGGCCCACGATGGCGCGGGGGGCCAGCCCCTCCAGGCGGTGGCGTTCGGCGGCGTCCGCGTCCTCGTGGTCGACGACCATCCGGCGAACCGGGAGCTCGCGGGCCTGTTCCTCGCCGGCGTCGGAGCCGAGGTCATCGAGGCGGAGGATGGCGTCCAGGCCGCGGAGCTCGCCGCCCGGTGGCCCTACGACGTGATCCTCATGGACCTGAGGATGCCGGGGTTGGACGGACCGGGCGCGCTGCGCCTCATTCGAAGCCGCCCCGGGCCCAATGCCGCCACGCCAATCCTCGCCTTCACGGCGGATGCGGATCCCGGGTCGCTCCCGGGGATGCTGGACCTGGGATTCCAGGGGGTGGTCTCGAAGCCCGTGTCGCCGACCGAGCTCATCTCCGCCATCGCCCAGGCGATCGCCGTCGCCGACGCCGGCCCGGAGCTGCGCGAGGCCGGCTAGAGCGCGTCAGGCGAAAGTGGATACCGGTTTCGCCGCCCGACGCGCTCTAAAGTTTTGAAGAGCGAGCCTTTTTATCTGGCTCAGGTGATTCCACCTGAACCAGAAAGGCTCTAGCCCTGAGGCTCAATCCCAGGATGGGTCCCTGGGCTTCTTCCTGGGGGCGAACAGCCCTGGATAGGGGGCCTTGCCGATGCGGTATTCGCACCAGACGTCGCCCTTGGGGCATTCGAAGGTTCCGTCGAAGACCTTGCGGAGCTTCGGGCTGACCACCGCGTAGGTGGGCGCGTTTTCGGCGCCCTTGGCGAGGGCATCCTGGCAGGCGGCGCGTTCGGCCTTGGTGAGGGCCAGGAGGTCGGCGGTGCGGCAGCCCAGGCGCGCGCGGAGCGTGGCGCGGGCGGCGCCGGTCTCGGCCGGCTCGGAGGTGTCGACGCGCCAGTCGGTGGCGGGTGTGGTGTCGTGTCTGGGCTTGAGCGGCTGGTCGGCGCGGGCGGGCTCGCGGAGGGCCGACGCCGGCAGTTGGGTTGGCGCGCGGTCGGGGGATTGGGTCTTCGGGGGAGCGCGAGGCGGCAGGTCCACGAGCGTCACCTGGATGACGGGCGGCTCGGCCGGCCGTGGCGCCACTCTGGAGGCGACGAGGACGCCCAAGACCCCGTGCAGCGCGACGGCGGCGAGGAGCGCCGCAGAACGGCGCGGAAGGGCGGATCTTCGCAACAGGGCGTCCCCACGCGGCCCCGTCTGGCCGCCCGGCTCAGCTAGGTCGCTGGTGGGGCGAGCGTGTTGCGATCGTGTATCCGCCAGCGCGCAATTGTGGCGCTCCGCCGGCCGCTCGCCGCCTCCACCACGCCCTTTGGACCCCGTCCCCCTCCCCCGCCTTGCGGGTGAGGAGCGGTTACTTCCGGAAGTAGTTGTAGATCCGCTCGGCCAGGGGCGCGCTGACGCCCTCGACCTTCAGCAGGTCCTCCACGGACGCCCGGCTCACCCCCCGCGCGGAGCCGAAGGCGTGCAGCAGGGCCCGCTTGCGCCCCGGCCCCACCCCGTCGATCTCGTCGAGGGGGTTCTTCTTCATGTCGGCGGCGCGGCGGGTGCGGTGGCTGCCGATGGCGAAGCGGTGGGCTTCGTCGCGCAGGCGCTGGAGGTAGTAGAGGACCGGGCTCTTGTGATCGAGGCGGAAGGGCTCCTTGCCGGGGACGAAGAAGCGCTCCATCCCGGCGTCGCGGTCCAGGCCCTTGGCGACGCCCACCACGGGGATGTCGTCGACGCCCAGGTCGGCCATGACCTCCATCACCGCGGCGATCTGGCCCGCGCCGCCATCGATCAGGACCAGATCGGGGCGGACGGTGTCGTCACCGGCCTCCTCCTCCTTCACCAGGCGGCCGAAGCGGCGGCGAAGCACCTCCTTCATCATGCCGAAGTCGTCGCCGGGGGTGAGGTCGGCGCCCTTGATGTTGAACTTGCGGTACTGGCTCTTCTGGAAGCCCTCGGGGCCGGCCACGATCATCCCGCCGACCGCGTTCGTGCCCATGATGTGGCTGTTGTCGTAGACCTCGATCCGCTCCGGCATGCCATCCAGCCCGAAGGCTTCACAAACTCCGGCCAACAGCTTGGTCTGGGCCGAGCTCTCGGCCATCTTCCGGCCCAGGGCCTCGCGGGCGTTGGTGAAGGCGTGCTCGACCAGCTGGCGCTTCTCCCCGCGCTGGGGCCGGGAGATCTCGACCTTGCGGCCCGACTTCTGGGCGAAGGCCTCCTGCAGCAGCGCCTGTTCGGCGGGCAGGGTGTTGACCAGCACCAGCTTGGGGATCGGCTTGTCGTCGTAGAACTGGCCCAGGAAGGCGGCCATGATGTCCGGGTCTTCGTCGGTGCGATCCACGCGGGGGAAGTAGGCGCGGTTGCCCCAGTTCTGGCCGGCGCGGAAGAAGAACACCTGCACGCAGGCCTGGCCGCCCTCGGCGTGCAGCGCGAAGACGTCGGCCTCCTCGACCGTCTCGGGGTTGACCGAGGTCTCCTGGGCGACGGAGGCCAGCGCGCGGATGCGGTCGCGCAGGCGGGCGGCCAGCTCGAACTCCATGTCGTCGGAGGCGGCCTGCATCTGCTCCGACATCTTGCCCATGACCGCGCGGGACTTGCCGCGCAGGAAATCCTCGGCCTGTTCGACCAGGCGGGCGTAGTCGTCCAGCCCGATCAGGCCGGTGCAGGGCGCGGCGCAGCGCTTGATCTGGTGCAGCATGCAGGGCCGGGTGCGGCTCTCGTAGACGCTGTCGGAGCAGGAGCGCAGCAGGAACGCCTTCTGCAGGGTGTTCAGCGTCTTGGTCACCGAATGCGCGCTGGCGAAGGGGCCGAAGTAGTCGCCCTTGATGGTGTGGGCGCCGCGGTGCTTGCGCAGCTGGGCGGCCGGGTGCTCGCGGCGGATGACGATCTCGGGGAAGGACTTGTCGTCGCGCAGCAGGACGTTGAAGCGCGGCTTCAGCTGCTTGATCAGGTTGATCTCGAGCAGCAGGGCGTCGGTCTCGGTGCGGGTGGTGACGAACTCCATGGAGCGCGTCTGGTCCACCATGTGGGCGATCCGCTGGGTGTGGAAGCGGCCTTGCGCGTACTGGATCACCCGCTTCTTCAGGGACCGCGCCTTGCCGACGTAGAGGACCTCGCCGTCCTCGCCCATCATCCGATAGACGCCGGGCCGGTCGGGCAGGCGCTTGACCTCGTCCTTGATGAGCGCGGCGCCCTTCAGGGGCGCGGCCTCACTTGAAGGCGAAGGGGGAGCTTCCAGCATGGCCCCAATATAGGCGAGTCCGGGCGGGCTTGGGCAGGGTGCGGATCGACCCTAGAACTTCACCGTGCCCGCCGTCAGGCGGTCGAACACCGACTTGGTGATCTTCACGTAGCCCTTCTTCGGGTCGTGGAAGAACAGGGGGCCCTTGATCTTCGCCGGGTCGTAGCCGTCGGCCACCAGGTCCATCTTGCGGATCTTGAAGGTGCCGGTGGTGTCCAGCGCCGGCAGGATCCGCACGAACAGCGGCTGGGCGAAGATCGGCAGCTCGCGGGCCACGTGCTCGCCGAACGCCTTGGCGTCGAACGCGCCGTCGACCACCAGGGCCGCCATGCCGGCGCGGCCGTCGGCGCCGTCCACCTCGACCCCGTAGACGTTGGCCTGCTCGACGCCCGGGAAGACCTGCAACCGCTCGGCCACCTCGTTGGTGGAGACGTTCTCGCCCTTCCAGCGGAAGGTGTCGCCGATACGGTCGACGAAATAGAAGTAGCCGTCGGCGTCCATCTTCATCAGGTCGCCGGTGGCGAACCAGGCGTCGCCGCGCTCGAAGACGTTCTGCAGGACCTTCTTCTCGGAGGCGGCCTTGTCGAGGTAGCCCGAGAATTCCGAACGGGCGTCGCCGCCGCCGCCGATCGCGCCCAAGCACTGGCCGACCTGCCCCGGGCCGCATTCGATGCAGAGGCCGTCGGTCCCGCGGACCACCTCTTCGCGCTCGACGTCGTACTGCACGAGGCGGGAGTTGAACCGCTTGCGCAGCCATTTCGGGATCCGGCCGATAGCCCCTTCCCGGCCATCGAAGTTGAACATCGACACATTGCCCTCGGTGGAGCCGTAGAACTCCAGGATCTCCGGGATGCGGAAGCGCTGCTTCATCGCCGGCCAGATGTCGGGCCTGAGCCCGTTGCCGAAGGCCATGCGGATCTTGTGACGGGTCTCGTCCTCGCCGCCGTCGTGGTTCACCAGGTAGCGGCACAGCTCGCCGATGTAGACGAACATCGTGCAGCCCTGGTCGATGATCTCGGGCCAGAAGTGGCTGGACGAGAACCTGCGGCGCAGCACCACCGAACCCCCGTTGAGCAGGGCCGCGCCCAGGGCGCAGAGGCCGCCGGTGGCGTGGTAGAGCGGCAGGGTCACGTAGATGCGGTCGGTGGACTTCGCGCCCGTCGCGCCGGCGAAGCCGCGCATGTAGAGCTGGGCGCGCATGTGGGTGATCCGCGCGGCCTTGGGCATGCCGGTGGTGCCGGACGTGTAGATCAGCAGGGCGGTGTCGGCGGCGGTCATGTCCTCGCGGACCGACCGGTCGGGCGGAAGCTGGCTGCAGCTCTTCAACGCCTGGGTGAGGTCGCGCTGGTCGCCGTGCGCCCGGCCCAGGATCCACTGCTGCATCGGCCGATCGAGCAGCCCTTTCGCCTGCTCGAAGATCGGCGAGGTCTCGGCGTCGACGATGACGTGGCCGGCGCCGGAGATGTTCAGGCAGTGGGCCAGCGCCACGCCGGCGAGCTGGTTGTTGATCAGGGCGGTGACCACGCCCACCTTCGACAGGCCGTACCAGACGGCGAAATATTCCAGCCGGTTGGGCATGAAGAGCGCGACCGTCTGGCCGCGGCGCAGGTTCAGCCCCTTGGCCCAGTGCGCGTAGCGGTTGGCCATGGCGTCGAGCTCGCCATAGGTGACGGTGCGTCCCTCGAAGGTCATGGCGGGTCGGTTGCGGAACTGCTCGACCGCGGCCTGGACATCGTCGCAGACGAGGTTGTCGGAATCCCGGGCGATGGTCTTGACCCGCTTCAGGGTCCTGCTCAGCCCTTTCCAGAACCGCCAGTCGCGTTTGATCCTGGCATTGAGCCGCATCCGCACCTCCAGTCGCACCGGGACCTTGGCGAGAGCCGGTCGTGGCGGTCAAGCGGCGCCGGGAAACTGTTTCACGAGAAGCGCTCCCACGCCGCCTGGCGCGACACGCCCAGCGCCTCCCCGATCCGGGCCCAGCTGACCTTGCGCTTGCGCAGGAGGTCCACCGCCCACTGGATCTGGGTCTGCTTGCCGCGGACCGTGGCCTCCACGGCGGGGAGCTGGGCCAGCAAGCGCTCGGTCGGGAGCTTCTCGGGGCGCTCGAAGCCGCTGAGATCGGGCGTGCGGCCGGCCATGTACTCGACGCAGAGGCCGACGCAGCCGTCGCAGATGTAGGCCGCGCCACCGCCCGCCACGAGCTTTTCGACCTCGTGCTGGGACTTCAGGCAGAAGGAGCAATAGCAGATCATGATGTCAGGATGACCCTGACGCGGATCGACGTCAAGGCAAGCTTGACGAACTGGATTGTGGCGGCCTTGCGGCGGTATTTGGTTCAGAATTCGATGACGTTCTCAGGTAAATCCAAGCTTGGCCTTACGTATGCGACGAAACGGTCCAGCTTAAATTGGAACCCTTATTCAATAATCCCGTTTGTTCCCACCGACAGATCCTTGGAGGGACACAATGTCGATGGACTTCAACGGACGAGAGTCCGAAAAGCCGGTCACCGATCAGGAAGGTGGCATGTTCGCCGCTCAGCCGATCTGGGAGCGTAACCGCAAGCGCAAGGGCTTCGGCGGGAGCAGGAGCGCCGCCCCGGCCGCCACCGTGGCGCCCGAGCCGCGCACCCTGGCCGCCGAGCGCGACGACGATGAGCCGATGGCCCTGGACCGCCCGATCGACCAGCCCTCGAAGGACCGGCCGATGGCCTACTCGTCGCTGGACCGCCCCATGACCAGCACGAATTCGACCCTCGCGCATGAGGACGACGCGGGCCTGGTGACGCCGATCGCCACCGCCGCCACCGCGCGCAGCGCGCGCGCCCCCAAGTCGCACAGCATGGCCCCCGTCGCCATCGCCGCGGCCGTGGTGGGCCTGGGCGCCATGGGCGCCGCCGGCTGGTACATGAGCCGCGACACGTCGGGTGTGCCCGAACTGGCCGCGGGCTCGACCGCGACCACCAGCGAACTGGCCGCCGCCCCGCTGACGCCGGTCGATCCGCCCGCCCAGGTAGCCATGAACGAGACCCCGCTCCCGCCGGTCGCCATGCCGCCCGCGCCTGCGCCGCGCGCCGAGGCGCCCCGGGCCCCGGCCCGGACCACGGCCCGCGCCCGTCCGGCGACCCCGGCCCCGAGCGCCGCCAGCGCCGGGGTGAACGCCAGCACCACCGCGGTGCTGCCGGACGGCCCGCAGCCGTACGCGCCCGGCCCCGGCACGACGGCCCCGACCCAGGTCAACCCGCCGCTCGTGACTCTGCCCCCCAGCAGCGAGGCGCCCGCCGCCGTCCCGGCGACGCCGCCGACCCTGCCGCAGGAGCCGGCCACCCAGGCGCCGGCGCCGGAAGACCCGCCGGTCGCCCCGCCGCAGTAGACAGCGCAAGAGACACGCCGTTGGGACCGAGGGCGGCGCTCCGCGAGGAGCGCCGCCCTTCTCCGTTTCCCCACCACGTCTTGCGTTTCCGGCGCGGAACTCCGCTATCCTCCCGCAAAACAAGAGATGGCGTTGGGAGGAAGACCATGGCGGACGGCTCAGGGCCCACGTCCTACGACGTGGCGATCGTCGGGGCGGGCTTCTCCGGGCTCTACATGCTGCATCGGCTGCGGACCCTGGGCCTGACGGCCAGGGTCTACGAGGCCGGCCCCAGCGTGGGCGGGACCTGGTACTGGAACCGCTATCCCGGCGCGCGCGTGGACATCGAGAGCCAGGAGTACTGCTACTCCTTCTCGGCGGACCTGGATGCGGAATGGCGCTGGAGCGAGCGTTACGCCGCCCAGCCGGAACTGCTGGCCTACCTGAACCACGTGGCCGACCGGTTCGACCTGCGCTCCGGCATCCAGCTGGAGACCCGGATCACGGCGGCGACCTACGACGAGGCCCGCCACCGTTGGACCCTGACGACCGACGCCGGCGCCCAGGTGGTCGCCCGTCACGTGGTGATGGCGACCGGCTGCCTCTCGGTGGCCAAGGAGCCGGACATGCCCGGCGCCGACAGCTTCACGGGCGAGACCTACCACACCCACCGCTGGCCCGAGGGCGGCGTGGACTTCACCGGCCGGACCGTGGCGGTGATCGGCACCGGTTCGTCGGCCATCCAGGCGATCCCGCAGATCGCGGCCCAGGCGGCCCATCTGACGGTCTTCCAGCGCACCCCCAACTTCAGCGTGCCGGCCCACAACCATCCCACCGACCCCAAGGTCGCCGCCGACTGGGCGAATAACCGCGAGCAGTACCGGCGCGAGGCCCGCGAGGCCGGTTTCGCCATCCGCGCCGTCCAGCAGCGCGAGGCCGCGGCGCTGGAGGCCACGCCCGAGGAGCGCAGGGCCGCCTTCGAGGAGCGCTGGGCCCGGGGCGGGTTCAGCCTGCTGGGCGCCTACAACGACCTGATCTTCTCGAAGGAGGCGAACGACACCGCCGTCGAGTTCGTGGCCGACAAGATCCGCGGCCTGGTCAAGGATCCCGCCACGGCCGAGAAGCTGATCCCGAAGACCTACCCCATCGGCTCGAAGCGCATCTGCGTGGACACCGGCTACTACGACACCTTCAACCGGCCGAACGTGAGCCTGGTCGACCTGACCGAGGAGCCGATCCAGGCGATCACGCCCACGGGCGTGCGGACCGCGAGGGCCGAGTACGAGGTGGACGCCATCGTCTACGCCATCGGCTTCGACGCCATGACCGGCGCCCTGGGCAAGATCGACATCCGCGGCAAGGGCGGCGTCAAGCTGAAGGACCGCTGGGCCGAGGGGCCGAAGAGCTACCTGGGCCTGATGGTGGCGGGCTTCCCCAACCTGTTCATCGTCACCGGCCCGGGCAGCCCCTCGGTGCTGTCCAACATGGCCGTCTCGATCGAGCAGCACGTGGAGTGGATCGCCGACTGCATCGCCTGGATGGGCCAGCGGCAGGCCGGCGCCATCGAGGCGACGGAGGCGGCCCAGGAGATGTGGGCGGCCCACGTCAACGAGGTGGCCGACCTCACCGTCTATCCCCAGGCCAACTCCTGGTACATGGGCGCCAACGTGCCGGGAAAGCCCCGGGTGTTCATGCCCTACATCGGCGGCTTCCCGGCCTACCGCGAGAAATGCGCCGAGGTGGCGGCCAAGGGCTACGAGGGGTTCGAGGTCACGGCCGAGGGGCGGGCGTAGGCGCAAACGCCGCTCGCCCTCCCCCTCGATGGAGGAGGGACCGTGTCGTCAAGCGGGTGGGGAAGGTTCACTCCGCCGGCTGCAGGCTCTTGCGCACCACCGCACCGCCCAGGCGGTTCAGGATGATCTCCTCGGCCTCGCGCATGATCCGGCCGATCAGCTCGGCGCAGGTGGGGATGTCGTGGATCAGGCCCTGGACCTGGCCGGCCGACCAGATGCCGTAGTCGGGATCGCCGGCCTCGTAGACCACCTTGCCCCGGGCCCCGGCCACCAGGTCCTTCACATCCTCGAACTTGGCGCCGCCGGCGCGCTCGATGGCCACCACCTGGTCGCTGACCGCGTTCTTCGCCACCCGGGCGGTGTTGTGCATCGTGCGGAAGATCAGATTGGTCTGGCGCTCGTCGTTGGCGACGATCTGCTCCTTCACCTTCTGGTGGATCGGGCTCTCGACCGTGGCCATGAAGCGGGTGCCCATGTTGACGCCCTCGGCCCCCAGCGCCAGCGCCGCCACCAGGCCGCGGGCGTCGCCGAAGCCGCCCGAGGCGATCATCGGGATCTTCACCTTGTCGGCCGCGGCGGGGATCAGGATCAGGCCGCCGATGTCGTCCTCGCCCGGGTGGCCCGCGCATTCCAGGCCGTCGATGGAGATGGCGTCCACGCCCATCCGCTCGGCCGACAGCGCGTGACGGACGGCAGTGCACTTGTGGATCACCTTGATCCCGTGCGCCTTGAAGTGATCCACGTGCTCCTGCGGCTTGTAGCCGGCGGTCTCGACGATCTTGACGCCCGAGTCGATGATCGCCTGCCGGTACTCGGCATAGGGCGGCGGGGTGATCGCCGGCAGGATGGTGAGGTTCACGCCGAACGGCTTGTCGGTCAGTTTGCGCGCCTTCTCGATCTCGCGGCGGAGGTCGTCGGGAGTCGGCTGGGTCAGCGCGGTGATGAAGCCCAGGCCGCCGGCGTTGGCCACGGCCGCCACCAGCTCGGCGCGCCCCACCCACTGCATCCCGCCCTGCACGATGGGGTGCTCGATCCCGAAGGTTTCGGTGAAGCGCGTCCTGAGCGCCATGCGGCGTCCTCCCAAACAGTTGTTTGGGACGCAGTTGAAACCCCATACGCAGCGTCAAGCAAGCGGCGGCGGTCTCGAGCCCAGTTCCGATTTCAGCCAATCCACGAACCGGCGCGCTGCGGCGGAGAGCGGCCGGCCGGCGGGCGGGATTGCGGCGAACCCCTCGTCGAAGCCTACGGGATCGCCCAGCGCGACCAGCCGGCCGTCGGCCAGTTCCCGCTCCACCAGCCGCTGCTCCACCAGGGCGACACCCAGGCCCGCCGCCGCGGCTTCGATGCACAGGTGCGAGTGCGGGAACGCCATCGTCGAGTCGGCCGTCATGTCGCGCCCCGCGCGCCGCGCCCACAGATCCCAGGCGCGCGAGGTGTGCTCGTGGACGATCCGGCAGGGCGCCGTGAGCCCTCCATTGGCGTCGAGACGCGCGGGGTAACCGGGGGCCGCCACGGGGACGAAGGCGGCGCCGCCCAAGCGGATCGCGCGGGCGCGATCGGCCTCGGGGTAGGCCAGCCAGTCCCAAAGGACGATGACGTCGGCGTCGGTCTCCTGGCGCATCTCCCGCGCCGAGGTCATCGACAGCCGGACGCGGATTTCCGGATGCGCGCGGGCGAAACCGCCCAGGTGTGGGGCCAGCCAGCGGGTCGCGAAGGTGGCGCTGCAGGCCACGTGGACGGTGGGCGTGCGCGCCGGCGAGGCCACCGCCTCATAGGCCTGCGACAGCGTCGCGAACGCCTGGCCCACCGCCGCGGCGAGCTGGGTCCCGGCCGCGGTCGGGCGCAGGCCGGTTCCGGCCTTCTCGAAGAACGCGACGCCGGCGTGGTCCTGCAGCGCGCGGATCTGCTTGCTGACTGCCCCGTGGGTGCGGCCCAGCGTTTCCGCCGCGCGGCTCACCGAGCCCAGCCGCGCCACGGCCTCGAAGGCGCGCAGCGTCGAGAGCGGCGGCAGGCGGTCGGACATCGCCGGACCTCTCTTCTGTGAGTTCTGCTCACGTTTACCATGACCCGTTCTCGATTTTCCAGGTTCAGCATCTCTGCTTGAACGACCCGCGGAAGATCGAATGTGAGCAGGAGTATCGAATGAAGCGGCCCGGCGGCGACTTCGACTATGAGGCCCATGGCGCCGGCTATGCCGCAATCCGTCGGCCGGACCCGAGGATTGAGGCCCTGGTCCACGCCGCGCTGGGCGACGCCCGCACCGTGCTGAACGTCGGCGCCGGGGCCGGCTCGTATGAGCCCGCCGACCGATATGTGATCGCGATTGAACCCGCCGCCGCCATGCGCGCCCAGCGGGGGTCCGCCCGCGTCCCGGCCGTCGCCGGCTTCGCCGAGGCCCTGCCGCTGGACGACGGCGCGGTGGACGCCGCCATGGCGATGATGACCGTCCACCAGTGGTCCGACCTGCACCTCGGCTTGGCCGAGATGCGGCGCGTGGCGCGCGGGCCGGTGGTGGTGATGGCCGGCGATGGCGACCGCCTGCCCCGCTACTGGCTCAACGACTATGCCCCCGAACTCATCGCCGCCGAACGCCGCCGCTATCCGCCGATCGGCCAGATCGCCGAGCGGATCGGCGCCCGCGCCGAGGTTCACGCCGTGCCGATCCACCTCGACTGTACGGACGGCTTCACCGAGGCCTTCTACGGCCGCCCGGAGCGGCTGCTGGATCCGGCCGTCCGCAGGGCGCAGTCATCGTGGGCGTTCATGCCGCCGGGCGCTGAGGCGCTGTTCGTCGAGACGCTCTCGGCCGATCTGGAGTCAGGCCGCTGGGACGCGCGCCACGGCCATTTGCGCACCCAGCCGACCTTCGAAAGCTCGATGCGGTTGATCGTGGGGTGGCCCTGAGGAAGAGATCCAGGCGGATCTTTACTCTACGCTCGTCATGGCCCGGCTTGTCCGGGCCATCCATGATCTCCGCCTTCGATCAGTTCGCGCGGCGCGGCGACGGACCTGCCTGCGCCATCAGGTGATCATGGGTCGCCCGGACAAGCCGGGCGATGACGATGAAAAGGGGTGGTCGATTTCGTCGAGGTTGGCGCGGCGTCCTACTGAATCCCGTTGCGCCCGATGGCGTAGAACCGCTCGGCCCGCTTGGTCTTCAGCTCCTCGGCGGAGAGACCCTCCAGCGCCTTCAGTTCCTCTTCCACGGCGTCGCCCACCGCGGTCATGGCGGCTTCGGGGTCGGAGTGGGCGCCGCCGGCCGGCTCGGGGATGATCCGGTCGACGATCTTCAGCTTCACCAGATCCTGCGCCGTGATCTTCATCGCCTTGGCCGCCTCGCCCGGCGTGCGCGCGCCGCGCCACAGGATCGAGTTGGCGCCCTCGGGCGGGATCACCGAATAGATGGCGTGTTCCAGGATCAGCACGCGGCTGCCACAGGCGATGCCCAGCGCGCCGCCCGAGCCGCCCTCGCCGGTGACCACGGCCACCATCGGCACCTCCAGCATCAGCGCCTTCTCGGTGGACCGCGCGATCGCCTCGGCCACGCCGCGCTCCTCGGACGCCATGCCGGGATAGGCGGCCGGCGTGTCGACGAAGCTGATCACCGGCAGCTTGAACCGCTCGGCCAGTTCGAACAGGCGCACGGCCTTGCGGTAGCCCTCGGGGCGCGCGTAGCCGAAGTTGTGCTTCACCCGGGTGACGGTGTCGCGGCCCTTCTCATGGCCCATGACCACCACCGGACGCCCGCGGAAGCGGCCGAGGCCGCCCATGATCGCCTGGTCGTCCGCGAACTTGCGGTCGCCGCGCAGCTCCTGGAACTCCTCGATCAGGGCGTCGACATAGTCGATGAAGTGGGGCCGGTCGGGGTGGCGGGCCACCTGCGTCTTCTGCCAGGCGTCGAGGTTGGCGTAGGCCTCGATGCGCAGCTCCTGCGCGCGGGCCCGCAGCGCCTCCAGCTCCTCGTCCGAGCCGCCCCCGGCGGTTTCCGAGAGTTTGGAGAGCTCTTCGATCTTGGCTTCGAGGTCGGCGATCGGGCGCTCGAACTCGAGGTAGTGCGCGGCCATCAGGCATCCGTCCGTGAGAGGCTGCCGCCCCGAAGAAGCGGCGGAAAGTAGGCGCGAACCGTCCCGCTCACAAGCTGCGAGACCGAACGCCGGTTCCGGCCTGCGGAACGCTTAAGCCTCAGCATTCGTTTGCCCTGTTCGAGGACAGCAGGAGCCTAGAAATGAACAAGATCACCAAAGTCACGATGGTGTCGGCGCTGGCCCTCGCCACCGCGATGCCCGCCGTCGCCCAGCAGTACCGCCCCACGCCGGAATATCAGCGCCAGCAGGAAGTCTACGACGCCCAGAAGTCGCAGTACGACGACCAGCGCGCGCAGTACGAAGAGCGTCGCCAGGACTATCGCGAAGCCCGCCGCGACTCTCGCGAGGCCCGCCGCGACTACGAACGTCGCCTGGCCGAATGGAACCGCGCCCAGGCCATCTACGACCGCCGCTATGGCCGCGGCGCCTATGCCCGGCTGTACGCGCGGCCGGTCTGGGACCGGACTTACTGGTCCAGCTATGAGGCCCCGCCCTACGCCGGCTATTACGGCCGCAACACGTCGCAGACCAACGTGCCATGCAACACGCGCGGCGGCGGCGGCAACACCGTGGCCGGCGGCGTGCTCGGGGCCCTGGCCGGCGCTGTGCTGGGCTCCCAGATCGCTTCGCGCGGCGCACGGACCGAGGGCGCCGTCCTGGGCGGCGTCGCCGGCGCGGTCATCGGCGGTTCGATCGGCAACTCGCGCGACAACGACGACTACAAGTGCGACAGCCGCGGCCCGTACTTCTCGTACAACGATACGATCTCCTATCGCGAAGGCCGCAACCGCTACGCCTCGCGCTACGACTACGGCTATTACGAACGCCAGGGCTGCCGTCTGGCCGCCGCACCCGTCGACGCCTACGGCCGCGACGTCCGCTACGTCCGGGTGTGCCCGGACGACCAGGGACGCTACCGGATCACGGGGTAGATGCGATCATCCCTCCTCTTTAGGGGAGGGAAGACTCGGCGAAGCCGAGCAGGGTGGGGGTTATGGGCTCAAGCGCTGCGCTTGGTCCTGGGTCCCCCACCCGTCTCGCGCCGGAGGCGCGATCCACCCTCCCCTGAAGAGGAGGGATGATTTCTACTTCTTCTTCGCCAGCGGGTGCCGGGTCTGGACGATCTCGCGCAGGCGGTCGGACGCCACATGCGTATAGATCTGTGTCGTGGCGATATCCGCGTGCCCCAGCAGCTTCTGCACGACGCGCAGGTCGGCGCCGCCCTCCAGCAGGTGCGTGGCGAAGGCGTGGCGCAGGACGTGCGGGCTGACCCGCTCCGGGTCGATACCGGCGCCGGCGGCGGCCTCGTCCAGCACCTGGGCGAAGCGGCGCGGGGTCAGGCGGCCGGCCTTGCCGCGCGACGGGAACAGCCAGGGGTTCGAGCGGTCGCCCTTGGGCAGGAACCGGGACCGCACCGCCAGATAGGCCTTCACGGCGGTCCGGGCCGCGTCGTTCAGGGGCGCGAGCCGTTCCTTGCCGCCCTTGCCCTTGACGATGAGGTAGGCCGGGTCGCGCGCCAGGGCCGCCAGCGGCAGGGCGGTCAGCTCCGAGATCCGCAGGCCCGACGCATAGGCCAGCTCGACCATGCAGCCGAAGCGAAGGCCCTGGGCGCCGTCGCGCGCCGTCGCCGCGCCGATGAGCCGGTCCATCTCCTCCCGGGACAGCACCTTGGGCAGCGGACGGCCCCGTTTCGGCGCCTCCACCCGGCGGGAGGGGTCGTCTTCGCGCCAGCCCTCGCCCAGCACGAACCGGTAGAATTGCCGCACCGCCGCGCGCCGCCGGGCGGCCGTGGCCGGCGACAGGCCGCGCACGCCCAGGTCGGCGAAGTAGGCCTCGATGTCCTCCGCGCTGGCCTCGGCCAGGCCGCGTCCCCGGCCGGCCAGGTAGAGGCCGGCGTCGGTGAGGTCGCGGGCGTAGGCCGACAGCGTGTTGCGCGCCGCGGCCCTCTCCACGGCCATCATCTCGAGGAACGCCTCCGCCCAGTCGGCGCCTTTCGAGCTCATTTCAGCCCTGCCAGACCCTCGAGCACGAAGAGGCGCGCATCGTCGGCCAGGCCGGCGCGGATCAGGGTGCGCACGATCCGCGCGCGGTCCCCCAGGGCCGGCCCGGCTGCCCCGGCCTCCGACGCGGTCCAGAGCGCCAGCAGCGCGGCCTCGCCCACCCGGCGGCTGTCGGCGGCGGCCTCCAGCGCCAGGTTGCGACCGGCCGGAGCCTTGCCCTCGGGCGTGGCGAAGGCCGAGATCCGAGCGCGGTCGGGACCGGGCAGGTCGTTGGCCAGCGCCGCCAGCAGCACGGCGGCCGCCTGCAGGCGGGGCCGGGTCTTGGGGTCGGTCGCCTCGGCCGCGGCGGCGATCAGCGCCGAGACGCCGGTCTCGGGCGGCAGGCCGCTGACGACGGCCTGACCGAGGCCGCCGATCTGGCTGTCGATCGAACCGATGTCGAAGCTGGGGGTCGCCGGATCGGCGCCGCTGGCCGCCGCGGCCACGGCCGGCGCGGGCTTGGCCGCCGCCAGATCCAGCCCCAGGCCCTTGGACAGCGCCAGGTCCAGGCCGTTGCGCAGCGAGGCCGCGCCGGGCGCCGCGCCCGACAGCCTGGCGGCCATCAGCCGGCCGTAGACCGCGTCGCGCGCCTGGGCCTGGGCCAGGTCGAAGGTGAGTTGCGCCTGGGCCGTCTGGCCGGCCTCGGCCTGGCAGAACGCGCGCAGCCGCAGCCAGTAGGCCTCGCCCCTGCCGGTCGACAGGTTCTGGGCGATGCCGCAGGCCCGGGCGTTGTCGCCGGCCAGCAGGGCCGTCTCGGCCGCCGCCTGGGACAGCGCCGCGTTGCGGTCCAGCCCCGGGGCGCGGTCCAGGATGCGGGTGGCCGCGCCCACGTCGCCCAAGGCGATCAGGGCGCTGGCCCGGGCCCCGGCCAGGGCCTCGTCGCCGGCGGAACCGTCTGGCCCCCTGGCGCCTGTGGCCAGGACGCGTCGCGCCAGGGCGGCGGAGGCCGGCGACAACGGCTTGGCCGCCAGCAGCGGCAGGACGGTCCGCGCGGTCTCGATCGGCGTGCCGCTCCAGAGGTCGGCGGGCAGGCCGGTGTCCCGGCCAGGGGTGGAAAAGGCGTCGGGCGCCGGGAGCTGGACGACCTGGACCTGGGCGGCGGCGGGGGCCGCCGCCAGGATCAGCAGGCCGGCGAGAAGGGCGATACGGGACATGGGGCCAGCTTATCCACCGCCGCGCGTTGGCGCGAGTACACAGGGTCGTGTAAAGGCTGCGCCGTTGATGGACCGCTACGAACCGCTCCGCCGCCGCACCATCGCGCTTGTGGGCCTCATGGGCGTCGGCAAGTCGAGCGTGGGCCGCCGTCTGGCCAATGCGCTGGGCATGCCCTTCCGCGATGCGGATGCCGAGGTCGAGGCGGCGGCTGGCCGCGCCATACCCGAGATCTTCGCCGAGCTGGGCGAGCCGGCCTTCCGCGACGGCGAGCGCCGGGTGATCGGCCGCCTGCTGGAAGGCCCACCCCACGTCCTGGCCACCGGCGGGGGCGCCTTCATGAACCCCGAGACCCGCGCCCTGATCAAGGACCACGCCCTGTCGATCTGGCTGAAGGCCGACCTCGACATCCTGGCCCGCCGGGTCGGACGCAAGGACAGCCGCCCCCTGCTGGCCGGCAAGGACCCCATGGACGTGCTGCGCGCCCAGGCCGAAGCCCGCTATCCTGCCTACGCCGAGGCCGACATCGTGGTCGAGACCGGCGACGCCGCCCACCACGTCACGGTGGGCCAGGTGATCGCCGCCCTGCTGCAACATCTGGGTGAGCCCGCAGAATGAGCCTTACCCTCCCGGTCGGCCTTGGTGACCGCGCCTACGACGTCCTGGTGGGCGACGGCCTGCTGGACGCCGCCGGCCGCCTGATCGCGCCGCTCCAGAAGCGCGGCCGCACCGCCGTGGTCAGCGACGAAACCGTCTGGCGGCTGCATGGCCAGCGCCTGACCGCCGCGCTGGCCGCGGCCGGGATCGAGGCGCTGCCGGTGATCGTGCCGCCGGGCGAGCGGAGCAAGAGCTTCGCGGGCCTGGCCGACGTCTCCGACCGGCTGCTGGCGCTGGAGCTGGACCGGGGCGACATCGTCACGGCTTTCGGCGGCGGGGTGGTGGGCGACCTCGCGGGCTTCGCCGCGGCGATCTACAAGCGCGGCATCGACTTCGTGCAGATCCCCACGACGCTCCTGGCGCAGGTGGATTCCTCCGTGGGCGGGAAGACCGCCATCGACACCCCGCGCGGCAAGAACCTGGTGGGCGCCTTCCACCAGCCCCGGCTGGTGCTGGCCGACCTGGGGGTGCTCTCGACCCTGCCCGAGCGCGAGATGCGGGCGGGCTACGCCGAGGTGATCAAGTACGGCCTGCTGGGCGACCTGGCCTTCTTCGAATGGCTGGAGGCCAACGCCGCCGGCGTGCTGGCGCGCGAGCCGGCGGCGCTTTCGCACGCCGTCGCGCGTTCGATCGAGATGAAGGCCGAGATCGTCGCCGAGGACGAACGCGAGCAGGGCCGCCGCGCGCTGCTCAACCTCGGCCACACCTTCGGCCACGCCCTGGAATCCGAGACCGGCTACGGCGAGGCCCTGCTGCACGGCGAGGCGGTGGGGGCCGGCATGGCGCTGGCCTTCCGCTTCTCCGCCGCCCAGGGCCTGATCACCGGCCAGGACGCCCAGCGCGCCACCCGCGGCATCGCCGCCTCCGGCCTGCCCACCACCTTGGCCGAGGTCCCCGGCCATCCGTTCGACGCCGGCCGCCTGGTGGCCCACATGGGCCAGGACAAGAAGGCCGAGGGCGGTCGCCTGACCTTCATCCTCGCCCGCGCCCTTGGCGAGGTGTTCGTGGCCAGGGACGTGGACGCCCGCGCGGTGCGCGATTTCCTGCTCTCGGAGGGAGCAACCCCGTGAACATGGTCGTAGCCACCCTGCTGGCGCTCGCCCCCACCCTCGTCCTGCTGCTCAGCGTCTCGGGGCTGATCTCGGCCGCCGAGACGTCCATGACCGCCGCCTCGCGCGGCCGGATGCACCAGCTCGAGCGCGACGGCGACCGCGCCGCGCGCCGGGTCAACAAGCTGATCGGCGACCAGGAGACGATGATCGGGGCGATCCTGCTCTCCAACAACGTCATCAACATCTTCGCCTCGGCCCTGACCACCGCGGTGCTGACGTCGCTGTTCCCGCAAGGGTCGGTGGCGGGGCCGATCATCGCCACCGTCGTGATGACCGTGCTGGTGGTGATCTTCTCCGAGATCCTGCCCAAGACCATCGCCATCGCCCGCGCCGACGACGTGGCCCGCGCCCTCTCCATCCCCACCTACTGGACCGTGCGCATCTTCGGCCCGCTGGCCACCGCCGCCCAGTGGGTGGTGCGCCTGACGCTCAGGCCCTTCGGCATCAAGCTGGACGCCGGGACCGACGTGCTGGCCGCCCACGAGGAGATCCGCGGGGCGGTCGAGTACCACCACTCCGAAGGCCTGGTGGAGACCCGCGACCGCTACATGCTGGGCGGCGTGCTCGACCTGGGCGAGATGGACGTCTCCGAGGTCATGGTCCACCGCCGGTCCATGGAGACCGTGGACGGCGGCCTCAGCCCCCGGGAAATCGTCGCCGCGACCCTGGAGAGCCAGCACAGCCGGGTGCCGATCTACCTGAACGAACCCGAGAACGTGGTGGGCGTCCTGCACGTGAAGGACCTGCTGCAGGCGATCACCGACGCCGACGGGCGCATCGACGACCTGGACGTCCGCGCCATCCTGCGCGAGCCCTGGTTCATCCCCGAGACCACCAGCCTGAAGGACCAGCTCGCCGCCTTCCTGAAGCGCCACAACCACTTCGCCCTGGTGGTGGACGAGTACGGCGCCCTGCAGGGCCTGGTCACCCTGGAGGACATCCTCGAGGAGATCGTCGGCGAGATCGAGGACGAGCACGACGTGGTGGCGGCCGGGATCAAGCCGGCGGAGGGCGGCGGGGTCGTCGTCGAGGGCTCGGTGACCATCCGCGACCTCAACCGCGCCATGAACTGGGACCTGCCCGACGAGGAGGCGGTCACGGTCGCCGGCCTGCTGATCCACGAGGCCCAGGCGATCCCCGAGGTGGGCCAGACCTACACCTTCCACCACCACCGCTTCCGCGTGGAGGCCCGCAAGGGCGCCCGGATCACGTCCCTGAAGATCGCCCCCCTGCCCCCCTTCGAGGACGGCGAATAGCAAGGCGCCCCGCCGAACGAACGACGGGGCGCAGCGCTCTCTCCTCCGGACGTCTCAGAAGTTCAGGCCGGCGCCCACGAAGAAGAAGCGGCCGCGGTTGTCGTACTGCGACGATCCGGTGCCGATGCCGTTGTAGATGTTGTTGTCCGGGATCGACGGCGGGTGCTTGTCGAACAGGTTGATCACCCCGGCCCGCAGCAGCGTCTGCTCGTTGAGCTTGTAGGTCACCCGCGCGTCGTGGCGGAAATAGTCGCCGGTCTTGTAGCGGGTGATGGCCCCCGGCACGACGGCGCTCTGCGAGATCATCGAGCCGATGTACAGGGTGTTCCACTGGAAGGAATACTTGTCGTAGCTCCAGCGGGCCGAGGCGTTGCCCTTCCACTCCGGCGTGCCATTGTTCATCGTGTTGGCGTTCTGCACATAGGCCTGGCCCGGCAGGCCCTGGACCGCGAAGCGATACATCCAGGTGGCGTCGATGCGCAGCGCGATGTCGCCGAAGTCCTGGCCGAACACGTCCTCGGTGCGGAAGCCGTACGAGGCGGAATAGTCCCAGCCCTCGACCTTCACGCTGGCCACGTTCTGGTTGACCAGCACCACCTGCACCACGCCGCCCGGCACGGCGCCGCCGTTCGCGCCGGTCGGATCGCGCTGGATCTGGCCGCAGAACGGGTTGGACGCATAGGCCTGGGCGGAGTCGTGGCAGAGGTTCTGCAGCAGGGTGTTGATCTGGACGAGCCCCACCTGGTTGCTGATGTTGTATTTGAAGAAGTCCGCCGAGACCTGCAGGCCGGGGACCCAGCGGGGCTGGATCACGACGCCGTACTCGTAGGTGTGCGCCGTCTCCGGGCCGAGGTCCGGATTGCCGCCCTGCAGCAGCGGCAGGGACGAACGGCCCACGCCGAAGTTCGACTGGAAGGTGGCGGGGTTCCAGCCCGGGATCGCCGCGGCGCAGGTGACCCGCCGGGCGGCCTGCTGGGCGGCGTTGGCGCTGCGGAACACGTCCCGGTCGCACGGGTCGATGGCGGCGGTGGTGAAGTTCCGGCTCTGCGGCGCGAACAGCTCGACGATGTTCGGCGCGCGGACGGCGGTCGACTGGGTGGCCCGGAAGCGGACGTCCTCGAAGGGCGCCCACTCGGCGTGCAGCCGGTACTGGTCGGTGCCGCCGATGGTGGAGTAGTCCGACACGCGGCCGGCCAGCTCGACGCTCAGCTCCTCGGCGAAGGGCGCGCCGCGCAGCAGCGGGATGCGGATCTCGCCATAGGCGTCCTTCACGCTGTACTCGCCGGCGCGGGTGCCGATGGCGTTGAAGAACAGCGCCCCGGTGGCGCCCAGGGCGTCCTGGACGAACTCGCTCTCCTCCTTGCGGTACTCGACGCCGAACGCCACGCCCACCGGGCCGGCGGGCAGGTCGAACAGGCTGGTAGCGAAGTTCAGGCCGCCGACCGTCTGCTTGACGGTCTGGTCCGTGGTCGAGTTGGCGTTGGCCCAGAGGATGGCCTCGCGGCTGGGTCCGTTGACCAGGTCCCAGGGCGTGCAGCCGGCGGCGCGGGCGGCGGCGTTGCGGCAGACCACCTGGCCGTTCAGGACGACCGCGTCGGTCGCCTGCTGGACGCGCGCGACATTGGGCACGTTGTACGAGATCGTGGTCCCGTCCAGCTGGGAGTACTGGACATAGCCGTCGATGTTCACGTCGCGGCCGAAGGTCTGGAACTTGCCCTCGAAGCCGCCGGCGACGCGGGTCTGCTCGCGGGACGACTTCACGTTGCGGTAGCCGAACTCCTCCCAGATCTTGCCGACCTGGGCGGTGGAGGCCTGGGTGAAGGGCTTGCCCGCGGCGGCCCACTCGGCGCGGAGCGCGGCGGCCGTGGCGCCGGGGCCGTTCAGGTAGGCGTTGTCGCCCCGCAGCACCACCGGCATCGTGCCGCCGCCCGGCGCGGACGAGAAGGCGGGCACGAAGATGCCGTAGCCGTTGGCCTTCACATAGGTGGCGTCGACGAAGGCCTTCCAGCTGTCGGTGATCTTGTAGTCGACAAAGGTCCGCAGCACGGCCCGGTCGCTCTTGCCCTGCAGGGCCGTATAGAAGGTCGCGTAGCCGAGGGCCTCGTCCTGGCAGTCCGGCTGCACCGTCGCCGTCGAGCAGGCGGGCGACAGGCGCACCACATTGGTCGGGTTGCGGATGTCCAAGGCCACCGAGCGGGCCGCGCCCAGGGCGCCGCCCGTGAGCTGGAAGACGGCGTAGGGCGAGTTGTTGGAGCGCGAATTCGGGATGATCGGCTGCGGGGTCACCCGCGTGTCGCGACGGACGCCCGGATAGGCCCAGTCACGGTCCTTCTGCATGATCTTGTCCTGCTTGGCGTATTCGCCGCCGATCAGGACGTTCAGGCGATCGTCGAAATACTTGGAGCCCCAGTTGAAGCCGGCGCGGAATTCCTCCCCGTCGCCCTCCTCGGCGATGCCGCCCTGCAGGTCGATCTCGAGACCGTCCTGCTGCTTCTTCATGATGAAGTTCACCACCCCGGAGATGGCTTCCGAGCCATAGACCGCCGAGGCGCCGCCGGCGATCGTCTCGATCCGCTCGATCATCAGCGACGGGATGGTGTTCAGGTCGACCGCGGGCGACGAGGCGTCCGAGAACGGCAGGCGGCGGCCGTCCATCAGCACCAAGGTCCGCGTCGGGCCGATGCCGCGGATGTCGGCGCGCGTCTGGCCGGCGAGGAACAGCGTCGAGGACGAGTTCTGGCTGTTGGTGGCCGGGTTGATGTTCGGCTGTTCCAGCAGGATGTCGCCGATCGAGGTGTTGCCCGACTCCCGGATCGCCTGGGCGGTCACCACCGAGAGGGTCTGCGGGGCGTTGAAGGTGTCGCGGCGGATGCGCGAACCGGTGACCACGATCTCACCGACCTCTGCCTCGCCGGCCGCGGCCTGGGCGGCGGCGGTGTCGGCCCAGGCGGTGGCGGCCATGCCGCAAATGATCGAAGTGGCCAGCAGGCGCTGGCGCGTCGAGTTCGATTTCAAGTCCAATCCTCCAGTGGTCATCGGCGCCCTTGGGGCGCCGATGACGGGCATGCGTTCGCAGCGGTCGGGATCTGGAATGGGCGCCGGTTCACGCGCGCCGCCCCCAGCCGCCGTCTGCCGGCACGCCTAGAGGGGCCCGTTGGGGACGCTTAAAGAGATCGCCTCAACGGTCTCATGAAAGCGGCTCACACATGCCGGCGCGCGGCACGCCGCCGTGGGCGTCATGACACATATCGCGTTGATTTTTATGGAGTTACTCAGGCGTTACGCATCATGACGCCGCGCGCCGGGCCGCGGCGGCCCGAGGCCTGCCGCCCTGCCGTCGGCGGCGAGTGTTACGCTTCTGTGGCGCCGGCGACACGCCGGGCGACGTCTAGCCTTCGCGGTAGTAGGGCTCGACCGGGCCTTGCAGCTTCATGGTCAGCTGGTTGCCGTGGCGGTCCTTGGAGGCGCCGACGGCCAGGCGCACCCAGCCTTCGCTGACGCAGTATTCCTCGACGTTGGTCTTGTCCTGGCCCTTGAAGCGCACGCCCACGTTCCGCTGCAGAACGTCGGCGTCATAGAAGGGGCTCTTCGGGTCCACCGACAGGCGGTCCGGGAGGGCGGGAGGCGTGTCTTCGCTCATGGGCGGGGAGTTCGCATAGACACCGGCCGTATTCAAGGCGTGGGAGAGCAGCTGTCATCTCCTCACCCGTAGGGGGAGGGGGACCATGCGCAGCATGGTGGAGGGGGAGCGCCGGGAGCGCCGAGCGCGGATCGCTCCCCCTCCACCACCCTTCGGGCGGTCCCCCTCCCCCTGCGGGTGAGGAGAAGCCCCGCACCGACACATTGCCAAGCCGCCGCCGACGCGGTTCAACAGCGGCCATGAAACTCAGCCTCGCCGCGCTCGCGGCCCTGCTCGTCGCCGCCCCCGCCATGGCCGAAAAACTCCCCGCCCAGCGAATCTTCGAAAGCCCCGACATCTCCGGCCCCCGCGCCAGGGGCGTGAAGCTGTCGCCGGACGGCCGGTCGGTGACCTACATCAAGACCCGCGCCGACGACCTGACCATCACCGACCTCTGGATCGCCGACGTGGCCGGCGGCGAGCCGCGCCTGCTGCTGGACGGCAAGCAGCTGGCCCCCGCCGAGCGCGAACTCTCCGAGGCCGAGAAGGCCCGCCGCGAGCGCGCCGGCGTCGCCACCCGCGGCGTCGTGGACTACGCCTGGGACGACCTGGGCAAGGTCATCCTGGCGCCCGTCGAGGGCGACGTCTGGGTCTATGACGTCACCGCCAAACAGGCCCGCCAGCTCACCCGGACTCCCGGCGACGAGATCGACGCCAAGATCTCGCCCAAGGGCGGCTTCGTCTCCTACGTCCGCGACGACAACCTCTACGTCATGCCCGCCGCCGGCGGGCCCGAGCGCGCCCTGACCGACGACGGAGCCGAGCTCAAGAGCTGGGGCACGGCCGAGTTCATCGCCCAGGAGGAAATGGACCGCCACACCGGCTACTGGTGGAGCCCGGACGACAAGGCCATAGCGATGGCCTTCGTCGACCAGACCGGCGTCGATATCGTCGACCGCCCCGAGGTCAACGCCACGGGCGCCCGCGTCGTGCCGCAGCGCTATCCCCGTCCCGGCCGGCCGAACGCCAAGGTCGACCTCTACGTCCAGCCGCTGGACGGCGGGCCGCGGGTGAAGGTGGACTTAGGGACCGACGCCGACATCTACCTGGCCCGCGTCGCCTGGGCGAAGGACGGCAAGACCCTCTACGTCCAGCGCCAGAGCCGCGACCAGCGCCGGCTGGACCTGCTGGCCGTCGACCCGGCCACCGGCCAGGGCAAGGTCATCCTCACCGAGACCAGTCCGCACTGGGTGGACCTGAGCGACGACTTCAAGCCGCTGAAGGACGGGACCTTCCTCTGGTCGTCCGAGCGCTCGGGCTACCTGCACCTCTACCTCTACGCCGCCGACGGCAAGCCGATCCGCCAGGTCACCCAGGGCGACTGGCCGGTCGGCAAGATCGAGGGCGTCGACGAGGCCGCGAAGACCGTCGTCTTCTCCGCCCACAAGGACAGCCCCGGCGAGCGCCGGATCTACTCGACCTCCTACGCCAGGGCGGGCCAGCCCAGGGCCATCACCCCGGCCGGCGGCTGGTGGACGGTCACGGTGGCGAACAAGGGCGGCGCCTTCGCCGGGACCTACGAGGATCCGAAGACCCCGCCCCAGACCGCCCTCTACCGCGCCGACGGGACCCGCGTGCGCTGGATCGAGGAGAACGCCCTGAAGGCCGGCCATCCCTACTGGCCCTACGTGGACCGCCTGCGCGCGCCCGAGTTCGGGACCATCAAGGCCGCCGACGGCAGCCCCCTTTGGTGGTCGCTGCGCACCCCGCCCGGCTTCGACCCTTCGAAGAAGTATCCGGTGATCGTGCAGGTCTACGGCGGCCCCTCCGGCCCGCGCGTCGCCAGCAACTGGCATACCCCCGAGGACCAGATCCTGCTCGACGCCGGCTATATCCTGTTCCGGCTGGACAACCGCGGCGTCGGCTTCCGCTCGGTGGCCTTCAAGACCGCCATCGACCGCAAGATGGGCCAGCTCGAGGTCGACGATCAGCTCGCCGGCGCCAGGCGCCTGCAGTCCCTGCCCTATGTGGACGCGGACCGCATCGGCGTCACCGGCTGGTCCTACGGCGGCTACATGACGCTCCTGATGCTCACCGCGCCCGACAGCCCGTTCAAGGCCGGCGTGGCGGGCGCGCCGGTCACCGACTGGAAGCTCTACGACACCCACTACACCGAGCGCTTCATGGGCGCGCCCGCCGACAACGCCGACGGCTATGCGAAGTCCGAGGTGGTCGGCCGGCTGTCGCGCCTGAAATCCGGCTCGCTGCTGCTGGTCCACGGCATGGCCGACGACAACGTCACCTTCGACCACTCGACCCGGGTGCTGTTCGCGCTGCAGGCCGAGGGCAAGCCGTTCGAGACCATGGTCTATCCGGGCCTGCGTCACCGGGGCGGCTGGACCCCGATGAACCGCATGCACCGGGCCCTGCAGACGCTCGACTTCTTCGACCGCAAGCTCAAGGCGGCAAACTAGGCGTCGATGGTCACAGAGGCCGCGCACTCCCTCTCCTCACCCGTAGGGGGAGGGGGACCGGCCGAAGGACGGTGGAGGGGGAGCGGTCCAAGCTCGGCGCTCCCGGCAAGCCCCCTCCACCATGCTGCGCATGGCCCCCTTCCCCCTACGGTGGAGGAGAACGTGGGCCGCCCACCGATGGTTGTCCCTCCCGGCCAGCCCGCGCCGCCATCGGGCGTTCGCGGGCGTCCCGCGTGAGGGCCAGGATGCGCGGCGCGAAGAAGTCGATGAAGGCGCGCACCCGTGGCGCATCCTTCAGGTCGGGCCGCGTGAGGATCCAGGTGAAGGACAGGCTTTCCGGGTCCGGCGGAAAGATCTGTATGAGGTCCGGCTCCATGTCCGCCAGGACACAGGGCATCGAGCCGATGGCGATGCCAGCCCGCACGGAGGCGAACATGTTGGTGGCGCTGTTCGACTTGAACGTCACGGCCACGCCCGGCGCCTTCTGCAGGATCGCCGCGAGACCCGGGTAGTTGCGCTCGGTCTCACCGCCGATGATGACGTGGTTCTTCAGGTCGTCCAGGGTCGCCGGCAGGCCCATGCGGGCGGCGTAGGCGGTGCTGCAGTAGAGAGCCCACTCGGTCTCGCTGATCTTGCGCGCCACCAGGCTGGAGTCGGGCAACTCGAACGCACCGCGGATCGCCACGTCCGCCTCGCCCGCCTCGATGTCCAGCTGATCGTCGGTGATCGCCAGTTCCAGCGTCACGTCCGGATAGGCGGCGCGGAACTCCGGCAACAGCGGGATGATCCCGGAATTGGCCGTCATCTCGCTCATCGTCACCCTGAGCGTCCCGGAGACCCCGCGCTGATGGACGTCGACCGTCTTGCGCATCGCCTGGGCGGCCCGCTCCATCGCCTCGGCGTCGCCCACCAGCGCGCGGCCCGCCTCGGTCAGGCTGGCGCCCGCCTGATGCCGCTCCACCAGCCGCACGCCCAGGTCCTTCTCCAGCGCCTCCAGCCGGCGGGCCACGGTGGTCTGGTTGACGCCCAGCTCGCGCGCCGCCGCGGCCGTCGATCCCCCGCGCGCCACGGCTAGCAGCGCCTTCACGTCATTCCAGTCGAACATGGCGCCCATGTCGCCACGAGGCGGCGTGGCGGGCAAGACGCATCGCGCCCGTGGCGTCAGGCGGTGGCGTGCTTGCCCAGGGCGGCAGCGCCCCGATCTCCGGCGAACGCCGTGTCCAGCGCCGCGACCAGGGCGGTCATCTCGATCGGCTTGGCCACGAAGCCGTTCATCCCGGCGGCCAGGTATTCCTCGATCTGGTGGCGCATGACGTTGGCCGATACGGCCAGGATCGGCGTCGGCGCAAGGCCGTTGCGGACCTCCAGCGCGCGCATGGCCTGGGCCGCGTCGACGCCATTCATCACCGGCATCTGCACGTCCATCAGCACCACGTCGAAGCGTTCGCCGGCGAAGGTCTCCAGCGCCTCCGCCCCATCCGCGGCGAGGGTCAATTCCACGCCCAGCGGCTCCAGGATGGCGGCCAGCAGCAACTGATTGGTCGGATTGTCCTCGGCCGCCAGCACCCGCAGCTTCGGCAGCCCCGGTTCGGCCTTGGCCGCCACGGCTTCCGGGGCGACGGAGGCGTGCAGCCATTCCAGCGGCAATTCGAACGAGAAGGCCGAACCCCGGCCCTCCACGCTGGTGACGGCGACCCGCCCGCCCATCAGTTCGACGAACTCCCGCGAGATGGCCAGGCCAAGACCCGTCCCACCGAACTTGCGCGTCGCAGTGGGGTCGATCTGGGAGAAGCGGCGGAAGAGCTGCTCCAGGCGGTCGGGGGCCATGCCCACGCCGCTGTCCGAGACCGTGCAGGCAAAGCCGTCGTTCGTCCGGCGCACGCGCACCTGCACCTCGCCGGCCGCGGTGAACTTGACCGCGTTGGAGGCGAGGTTGGCCAGCACCTGACGGATCCGCCCGCCGTCGCCGCGCCAGACGCCGCGGGCGGCGGGCTCGACCTCGACCAGGAAGCGCACGCCCTTCTGGGCCGCCAGCTCGGCGAACCCGCAGGTCGCGACGTCGACGGCCTGCTCCAGGTCGAACGGCTGGATGTCCAGCTCCATCTTCCCGGCCTCGACCTTCGACAGGTCGAGGATGTCGTTGAGCAGGGCCAGGAGCGCCTCGCCGGATCTGCGGATCACCTGCACCTTGGCCTGGTCGGCGGGGTCCAGATCGCTCTTGCCGAGCACCTGGGCCATGCCCAGCACGCCGTTCAGCGGCGTGCGGATCTCGTGGCTCATGTTGGCGAGGAATTGCGACTTGGCGACATTGGCGCTCTCGGCGCGGTCGCGCGCCTCCTCCAGGTCCGCCATGGCGTCGGTCAGCGCCCGCTCGTGAACGCCGAGGCGGTGCGCGACCCGCAGGATCTGCCAGCCCAGCGCGGCCATGACGCCGCCCACCGCCAGGAGGCCCAGGACGATCGCCGGCGCGGCCTCCGCCACGACCCGCAGGCCCGGACGCTCAGGCTTCCAGGCCAGCCAGCCCACGGGGCGACCGCTGGCGTCGCGAAGCATGATCGCCCACGCCGTTTCGCGGGGCGCCTTCTCCAGGCGCGGCGCGGCGACCCGCATCTGCCGCAGCGCCGTCATCAGCTGGCGGTCCATGCGCTGGGCCGTAATCACCAGGACCGCCGGCCCCTGGCGGCGGGGTTTGTCCGCCTGCTCGGGCGTCACCGTCGACACCGCGACCAGATAGTGGACACCGTCCGACACGATGACGCCGGAGGCGGTCTCGGCGAGACCCGGGTCCGTCGGCTCCAACGGCGGCGGCCGGCCGCCGCGGGCCATCTCGATCGTCCGCACCTGGCGGATCAGTGGCGCGACATCGGCCAGGAACGGGCCCTGCCGCGCGGGATCGCCCCGCTTGAGCCCCACCCAGGCGTAGAAGGGCTCTCCGCGGGCGTCGACGGCCACCGAGATGTCGTGGCCGCGGTTGTTGGCGAAATAGCTGCCGATTTCCTCGTCGGCCCATTCCAGGTCGCCGCCGGGGCGAAGTTCCTCATAGGCCTGGTCCCAGACGGTCGCCGTGGCCGTGTCGCTGACAAGGCGGCCCAGGGCCCGATCGAGCGCGCTCTGCACCAGGGCGCGGCCTTCGCGCGCCTGCAGGTCGTCCAGGGCCTGGGAGCCGCCCGCGACCAGGGCGGCGACGCCGATCAGCACCAGGGCGACCAGAGCCACGCCCAGCGCCATGAAGCGGCGCAGCGCCGTCTGGCCTTCGGTCAGCTCACTGGCGCGCGGAAGGGACATGGACCACCTGTCCCTCGCCCCTCGCCAACGGCGGGTAAACGCCGACGACGTGGGCCCCTGACAAACTGTCGCAGACCTACTTCGGCTTGCGGAACTTCATCACGGCCTGGTCGGTCTTCCCGCGGATCGCCGGGTCGAAGACGTTGGCGGTGTGGGCGTCCGAGCCGTCCTTGAGCAGCGGGCTCTCGGCCTCCAGCCTGAACCCCGCGGCCTCGACTTCCTGCTTGATGATCGCCGGGTCGATGCGATGCACCTTCATGGCCGGCTCCAGGCCCGAACCCGCCACGGCCACGTGGTCGACGATCAGGTAGACGCCGCCCGGCTTCAGCGACTTGAACACCTCGGCGTTGACCTTGGCCGCCGTGTCCTTCGGGAACGGGGTCAGATGCAGGTCGTGGTAGTTCTGGACGGTCAGCACCAGGTCGACGCCGTCCGGCAGGTCCAGCGCGCCCAGCGTCGAGGTCAGGGCCGTGATGTTGGGATAGGCCGCGGCGACCTTCTTCTGGTCCTCGCCGTACTTGGCCTGGAACTGGATGAACTCGGACGGCTGGTAGGCGGTCACCTGGCCCTCCGGCCCCACCGCCACCGACAGCAGGCGGGTGAAATAGCCGCCGCCCATGATCAGATCGACGACCTTGTCGCCGGTCTTGACGCCGGCGAAATCCAGCAGTTCGCCCGGCTTGCGGGCGGCGTCGCGCGCCACCTCGTCCGCCGGCCGGGCCTTGTCGGCCATCGCCGCCACGATGTTCGGCGGGGTCGCCGCCCAAGCCGGCGAAAGGCCCGCGGTCGAAACGCCCAGGGCCATCACCGCCGCGGCGGCCATCATCCACATCCGCGCCATGACGCGTCTCCTCCCCGATTTGTCGTGGCCGCGAACCTAGCACCCGCGACGCTCGCGCCTCTAGCGGCTTGCGGGGAACGGCCGTATCCTTGCGATGCGTGTCAGTCAGGAGCCGTCGCTTGATCAAGTCGATCATCGGGGGCGCGGCGGCTGTCGCGCTTCTTTCGGGGCCGGCCGGAGCCGCCTCGCCGTCTTCGTCCTCCGCCGCCCGCCCTCCTTCCCTCGCCTGGGTGGTCAGCCCCACCGACACCGGATGCCGGGTCGAGCTGGAGCTGGTCGGGCGCTCGGGCGGGATCACGCCCGTGAGCCTGACCTCGGACGGCCAGCTGATCAGCCTGCGGTTCTTCAAGGACGACCTGCCGACGCGCGCCTTCCTGCCGATCCGCATCGACAAGGCGCGGTTCTCCAACCTGATGCTGCGCGGCGAAGGCGCCGCCGGCGAACTGGTGCTGTCGGAAGAGACCGAGGCGGCCATGCGCCGGGGCGGGACGCTGGGCGTGGCCTGGCTGTCGGAGGAGCCGCTGACTGCGTCCCTGGCCGGATCGGAACAGGGGCTGTCCGACCTTCGGGTCTGCGGCGCCCAGACCGCCTCGCGGCATCGCGAGCGCGCCGCCGCCGAGCAGGCCGCCCGCGACCGGGCCGAGGCCGAGCGCCGCGCCCGGGCGCTCAACGAGGCCCAACTCGCCGCCGTCCAGGCCCAGACCGCCGCCGCCGAGGCCCAGCGCCGCCAGGTGGAAGAGGCCGCCGAACGCCAGCGCCGCCTCGAAGCCGCCCAGGCCGAGCGCACCTACGCCGAGGCCCGCCAGCGCGCCTATGACGAGCAGCGCCGCGCCTATCCGCGCCCGCTCTACGAAGACGAGGAGGAGGAGCCCCGCTGGGTCCCGCCGCCCCGGCCCGTCTGGCCGCCGCGGCCCTACTACAGCCCGTATCGGTAGGCCGCGCTTATCCTTCTCCCCTTGCGGGAGAAGGTGGCCTGCCCAGCAGGTCGGATGAGGGGTCGCGCCGAGCTTTCAACCGCAATGGCGCGCCAGCGCCGATAAGATCCGTCCACGAACCACACGAACAAGCCGCAGACGCCGCAACGCCTGCTCCAGGCTGGGCCTGTTCGTGCTTTTCGTGTGGTTCGTGGACAAACTGGACAGCGCCTGCGGCGCGCGCTGAGCCGGAGAGCGGTGTGCGACCCCTCATCCGTCAGCCTGCGGCCGCCACCTTCTCCCGCAAGGGGAGAAGGGCGAAGAATCGTGGGAACAGCCCAAACGCAAACGGCCCGGCTTTCGCCGGGCCGAAGCTGTCTTAGCCGATCGTGGCCAGGATCCGCCGGCGGCGGATCGCGTAGCCGACGGCGCCGAAGCCGGCGATCATCAGGGCCCAGGTCGCGGGCTCCGGGATCGGAGCCGCGGAACCCCGGCCGTCGTCCACCGGGGGATCGCCGCGGGGGTCTTCGTCGCCGCCGCCCGGGCCGGTCGGGACCAGGAAGTTCGGCCCGCCAGGACCCGTGCCAGGCCCGCCGCCGCCGCCGGTCGGGCCGGCGGGCTTGTCGGTGGGCGGGCTGGGCGGATTGACCGGTCCGGTCGGATTCGTGCCGCCCGGATTGGTCGGGTCCGTCGGGTCCGTCGGCGTGGTATCCGTCGGGTCGGTCGGGTCGGTCGGGTCCGTGGGCTGGCCACCGCCACCGCCGCCACCCGAGCCGCCGCCGCCGCCGCCGCCGCCGAAACCACCGCCGCCGAAGCCGCCGAAGTTGCTGGGCTCGCCGCCGCCGGGCTGGGTCGGGGGATCGAGGAAGGTCAGGCCATCCGTGCCGGGCGCGGTCGGGCCGGCGTCGCCGCCTTCACCGCCGCCGCCGCCGCCACCACCGCCGCCGCCGTTGTCGCCAGCGCCGTCGCCGCCCGAACCGCCGGAGCCGCCAGGCCCTTGGCCGCCGGGTTGTCCATTGCCGCCGCCGCCCGAGCCACCGCCCGCACCGCCGCCGCCGCCGCCAGCGCCCTGGTCGCCGGTGTCGCCGCCCGCGCCGTCGCCTTGCTGGCCCGCGCCGCCCTGAGCGCCGGCGTCACCGCCGCCGCGGAACAGGTTGAGACGGCCGGCGTCCAGCACGCCGTTGCCTTCCATGAAGGTCGGGGCGGCGATCGCGGTGGCCGCGAACATCATGAAGACCACGCCGCCGTGCTTGCCGACCTTGCGGTGCCAGGGATCGTCGACACTGACCGCCGCGCGGGCCGCCGGGTGCCAGGGCGCCAGGGCGCAGATCTCGCCGTCGGGGCCCATGACGCGGCCCGGCCACATCCAGCTCCACAGCCAGCTCGTCCGCCAGAAGCGCTTGAAGGCGCGGTCGAAGTTGCTGGGCCAGGCCCAGCCGAACAGCGCGGCCATCACACCCTGCGGGCGGCCGAAATTCTCGTCGTGGGTGGCGGTGGGCCACATCCAGCCCAGCAGGCTGGCGAGCCAGCCGGCGCCGCGGGCTTCGTCGTGGCGGGGCTCCGGCCACAGCCACGCCATGAGCGCGCCCTTGCGGGTGCGGGCATGGCCCCGGTCGTTCCTGATCGCGTCCATAGTCATGCGCGTTCCATCCCGCCAGCATCGCCATCGAAGAAGCGGATCGCTTCCGACTGCATCTGCGGGCCTACTCTATGCGTACCATGTCGGCTTGTTCCCCCCCGGGAGGCGTCGCCTATGGCAGAGATGCCGCATTTCCGCCGCAGAGTCGTTAACGACGTCCGTGACGCGACGCTTTGCCTCGCTTGGGATCGCGGGAAATAATCCATGAAAATGGCCGCCGCGCCGTCGGCGCCGCGTCCCATTCCGCCCGAGATTCCTTGCCAGTTGACCGGCATGGACCTGCTCCCGTTTTCAGCGCGGCGCGGGGGATCGCAGCGCAGTCGACCAGCTTCACAGTGCGACTCCGAAGGGGCCGCCGCAACGAAACACAATTGGCAGGGGAAATTCGCTCTGAGAGGGAATGCCCCGACGCAAGCCACTCACAGCAAGATACGGACCAAGCTCGGCCTTGGATGACTCCGGGCGCAAGATTCCCGATAAGGCGGAACGCAGAGGTCTCGTCATGAAGGGGTCACACCCCGCGCCAGCGCCGCTCGACGCTCCGGCCGGGTCCGCCCCGCCGCCGGTGCGCCGCCTGCTGTTCGCCCTGCTGGCGCTGGCCCTGCTCTGCACCCTGTGCGCGCCGTTCTTCACCGACGTGGTGGATCACGATGCGCCACGCGCCCGGTCCGGGGTGGTCGACTATTCCCATTATGGGCCACTGGACGCTCCCGCGGGCCTTGCCGGCGAGTGGCGACTGACCTGGCTGAGCTCGGGCCCGGGCCAGCCGCCGCCGGGGTCCAGCGGCCTCGTCCGGGCGCCCGGCGTCTGGACCGGCCAGAACCTGGGCGGCGTCGCCCTGCCCGAACGCGGGGCCGTCGCCTATGGCCTGACGCTGCGCGGCCTCGCGCCCGGCCGCTACGTCCTGCACGTTCCGACGCTCTACGAGGCGTCCCGGGTGCGGGTGAACGGCGTCGTCGTCTCCGGCCGCGGCCAGCTCGGCCTGACGCCGCAGGCCACCCGGACCGTGGTCCGCGCCCAGGACGTGACCATCGACGCCGACGGCCGCGACGTGGAGCTGGAGATCGCGCTGGCGTCCTTCCATCACCGCGACAACGGCATGGAATCGGCCCCGGCCCTGGGCCTGGCCGAGCCGATGAGCCGCTGGTCGACCCTGGGCTGGCTGCGCGGCTTCATGTTCGTCACCGCCACCCTGCTGCTCGCCTGCTACGGCCTGGTGATCTATCTGTTCCGGCGCCAGGACCGCGCCTCGCTCTACATCGCGGTCTCGGCGCTCTGCCTGCTGCCGATCGCGGCGATCTTCAGCCACGACAACCTGGTCCTGATCGCCTTCCCGGGCATGTCCCTGCAGGGCATGCTGAGCCTGCAGTACCTGTCGGGGCTGATGGCGCTGGGCTTCTTCCTGGCCTACGCCCACCACCTGTTCCCCAAGGAAAGCCGCCGGTGGGTCTTCTGGGCCATCGAGGGGCTGCTGGCCATGGCCTTCGTGGCCCAGGCCTGGGCGCTGGCGCGGGGCGACACCCTGCTGGCCTCGCAGATGTCGTTCTGGGTCCTGCCGGTCCGCGCCGCGACCTTCCTCTACATGGTGGGCCTGGTGGTCGTGGCGGCGGTCCGCAAGCGCGACAACGCCCTGATCTTCCTGCTGGGCCTCAGCATCTTCGCCGCCTGCCTGGTGACCTACGACCTGATCACCAACGGCGTCATCCGCCAGGACCGGGTCGGCCTGGACCTGCCGGCCTTGGGCATGCTGGTGCTGCTGTTCTCCCACATCGTGATCCTGGCCGAGCGCTGGACGGTCTCCATCGACGCCGCCGAACAGACCGCCGACGACCTGCGCCGCCTGCTGGACGTCAACGCCGCCATCACCAGCGAGATGGAGCTGGAGGCCCTGCTCAGGAAGATCGTCGAGGTCACCTCGCGGATCATCCACGCCGACCGCAGCACCCTCTTCCTCTACGACGACAAGACCGGCGAGCTCTGGTCGCTGGTCGCCGAAGGGCTGGAGACCCGGGTGATCCGCTTCCCCAGCCACCTGGGCCTGGCCGGCGCCTGCTTCACCTTGGGCGAGCCGATCAACATACGCGACGCCTACGACGACCCGCGCTTCCACAGCGACGTGGACGCGCTCACCGGCTACCGGACCTCCAGCGTGCTCACCATTCCGGTCAAGGCGCGCGACGGCCGCAAGCTGGGCGTCATGCAGGCGCTCAACCGCCAGGACCGGGCCCACTTCGGCGAGGGCGACGTCAACCGCATGGCCGCCTTCGCCGCCCAGGCCGCCATCGCCATCGACAACGCCACCCTGTTCGCCCAGGTGGCCGCCGAGCGGAACTACAACGAGAGCATCCTGCGCTCGATGTCGACCGGCGTGCTGACCCTCGACGCCGAGGCCCGGGTGGCCAAGCTGAACGAGGCCGCCTGCCGCATCCTGGCCGTCCCCGCCGACCAGCTGGCCGGCGCCGACGCCCGCGTCCTGCTCGCCGCCAACCCCGGCCTGCTGGACGAGTTCGCGAGCGTCTCCAGGAGCGGCCAGCCCAAGGCTCTGGTGGACGCCGACCTGGTCACCGGCCGCGGCGACACCATCTCGGCCAACCTCTCCATCGTGCCGCTGGTGGGCGAGGGCGAGGCCGTGGGCCTGCTCGTGCTGATGGAGGACATCACCCAGGGCAAGCGGCTGCAGGGCGCCATGCGCCGGTTCATGACCCAGGAGGTCGTCGACCAGGTCCTGGCCCACGACGACCTGCTGTTCGGCGACGCCTGCCGCGCCAGCGTGCTGTTCGCCGACATCCGCAACTTCACCAGTCTCGCGGAAACGCTCAGCCCCAGAGCCACAGTCGAGGTCCTGAACGAGATCTACACCGAGCTGTTCGAGGCGGTGGAGGCCGGCGACGGCGTGCTCGACAAGTTCCTGGGCGACGCGATCATGGCCCACTGGGGCGCGCCCATCGCCACCGACCGCGACCCGCTGAACGCCGTCGAGGCCGCCGTCCAGATGCTGCGGCTGACCCAGGCGCTGAACCGCCGCCGCCAGGGCCAGGGCCTGGCCGACCTGAAGCTGGGCATGGGCATCGCCACCGGCGAGGTGGTGGCCGGCGCCATCGGCTCGCCCAAGCGCATGGACTACACGGTGATCGGCGACAGCGTGAACCTGGCCTCGCGGCTGGAGGCCCTGACCAAGGTCTATGGCGTCGAGCTGGTGGTCTGCGAGGCCACGGCGGCGGCGATCGCGGGCAACGACCTGACCCTGCGCGAACTGGACCTGGTCCGCGTGCGCGGCCGCCGCCAGCCCTCGCGGATCTTCCAGGTCCTCACCGCCGACGCCCCGGCCGCCGCAGCCTATGCCCGGGGCCGGTCCCTGCTGGCCGCCCGCAAATGGGCCGAGGCCATCAAGGCCTTCGAGGCCGCCCTCGCCGCCGCCCCGGCCGACGGCCCGTCCGCCCTGATGCTGGCCCGCGCCAAAGCCATGAAAACCGCCCCGCCCCCCGCCGACTGGGACGGCGTCTGGGACGACGCTTGACGGAAGCGGGCGCCCAGCCCTCACTTCCCACGTCATGGCCCGGCTTGTCCGGGCCACCCATGATCTCCGCCGCGGGACAGGTCGCACGGCGCCGCTCCCAATCCGCCCTTCGCCATCCGGTGATCATGGGTCGCCCGGACAAGCCGGGCGATGACGAGCAAGGAGGGGGTGGGTGCCATCCACGAAAAAGGGCCCGCGAGGGGCCCTTGTCCGGTGCAGCCCAGAGTGGGGGGAACTCTAGACGCCCAGGCCGGCGGTGGAGACCGCGGCGAAGAGACCGAGGGCCAGCAGGAAGAGCGGGGCGATCCGGTCGAAGCTGCGTTCGAATTTGGCGAGAGACATGACACACACCTTGAGTTGGTTCTTGAGGGGACCCCGGGGGAGCGGGGCCGTCCGTCTGGACAACCGTTGTGTAGCACCATCTGAACACTGCATAGATCAGCGATTTCGCCTGACCGCTATGCATTTGCGCACACGTCTCTCGCCCAATGGAAAAGGGCGCCGCTGGCGCGGCGCCCTTCCCCCGAGGCTCAGGCGCCCGCCTTAGCGGCGGTAGCCGTAGCGATCGTTGTCGTAGCGGTCGTCGTCATAGCCGTAGCGGCTATTGGTCCGGCCGTAGTAGCCGCGGTCGCTCGAGCGGTAGCGGCTATTGCCGTAGTAGGGCTGCGACTGGCGATAGCCGTAGCCGCTGCGATAGCGGCGCTTGTTGTCGTTGCTGCTGTCGACCGCGACGCCCAGGGCCGCGCCGGCCACGGCGCCCAGCGCCACGGACTCGGTCTTGCCGTTGCCCACCGCCGCGCCGGCGACACCGCCCAGCAGGGCGCCCAGCAACGCGCTCTCGGTCTTGGAGGTGCCCGCGGCGGCCTGGCTGGCCGGCAGGGCGACGGCGCCGGCGACCGTCAGGGCCATCGCGGCTTTGATCATCTTGTTGGTCATGGCTCTAACTCCTTTGCCTGCGCCGACGCCCGGACCTGGGCTGGATCGGCGATCTCGAGGCAGACGTTAGAGCCCCCAGCCTGAACCCACTCGGGTCCCCCCGTTCATTCTCACGTCAGGTTTGCGGGCCGGTCGGAGTTCCGCGCATTCAGCTCCCCGCCGGCCGCCCCGTCACCTGCGGGCCGGCGGGCGGCGGCGGGAAGTCCAGCGGCCCTACGGCGGCCCCGGGCGATCCGGCCACGACGGCGCGGTAGAGCTCATCCCCGACCGGGCTGTAGGTGATCGCCTCGGTCAGCAGGACGGACCCGATGATCGTGGCCACGCCCCAGGCCCACGCCGGGTGGACGCGGCCGTCGCGTCGCTTGTCCGCCCACATCCCCACGGCGGGGAAGATCAGGCACGCCACGAGCGTCGCCTCCCAGGCCCAGGGCGCGAGCAGCGGCATCGGCAGCAGCCGACCGAAACCGGGCCCCAGCAGCAGGGTCATGGCGCAGAAGTGCAGGCGCCGGTGCCAGTCCGTCTGCCGCCGCAGCAGGATCGCCGCCGCGGTCAGGCCGGCGAAGGTGAACAGCGACACCGGATCGAAGATCAGGAACTGAAGCGGCCGGAAGAAGAACGGGACCTGGCCACGGCGCGCCATTTCGAAGGTCACCGCGCAGCCCAGCACCAGCATGGGCGCGATCCAGGCGGCGGCGAGCCAGCCGAGGCGACGGTGGAGCGCCATGCGGCCTGTCGCCACGAAGGTGTTCTGCAGCAGATAGATGACGACCCAGCCCATGAACACGATGGCATGCGCGTGGACCAGCGCCGGCGACGAGAAGCTCGACCGGCCCATCGCCAGCTGAAGCGAAAAGCCGGCGACGATCACCAGGGTCATGGCGATGGCGCCGCCCAGGAAGAAGCCGTCGTCCCGCCCGGCGGACGCAGGTAATCTGTCGGTGATTGTGGTCATTTCGATCCCCCCCGAGAAGCGAACACTGTAACGCCATCCTCGAAGCCGGGCCAAGCCTCAGCCCTGCGGCGCCGGGCCCACGAAAAAGGGCCCGCGAGGGGCCCTTCCGACGCCGCAACTGCGCGCCCCGCCGTGCAGGCGGCGGCGAGGCGCGCACCCGGCCCAGGGCCGCGGCTTAAGCCGCGACGGCCTGGGCCACGGGTTTCAGGGTCCGGCTCGTGCGGCCGTCGATGCCGACCGGCACGTCGCCCGCGATGGTCACCCGGCGCATCACCCGCCGCTGGTCGCCGTAGTCGTCCACCGCGTAGTGCTGGGTCGCGCGGTTGTCCCAGATGGCCACGTCGCCCTCGCGCCAGCGCCAGCGGACCGTGTTCTCCAGCCGGATGACATGGTCCTGCAGCAGCCGCAGCAGCGCCTGGCTGTCGCTGCTGGACAGGCCCACGAACCGCTTGATGAAGTGGCCCAGCACCAGGGTGCGCTCGCCCGTCACCGGGTGCACGCGGACCACCGGGTGCTCGGTCTCGTAGACCGTCGAGGCGAACACCGACTTGTGCTTCTGGATCCGCTCGTCATCCAGGTTCGAGCGGGTGGCGGCGTAGTCGTAGTCATTGGTGTGCACGGCCCACAGGTTGTCGACCAGGGCCTTCAACGGCTCGGGCAGGCGCTCGTAGGCGGCCGTGGTGTTGGCCCAGGTGGTGTCGCCGCCGCTCTCCGGGCTGGTCACCGAGCGCAGGATCGAGGCGGCGGGATAGGCGTCCACGAAGGTCACGTCCGTGTGCCACGACGAGGCGCGGCCGCCGTGCAGGCTGTCCAGCTCCAGCAGGTAGGACGACCCCTCGCGCACCGGCACCGTCGGGTGGGCCACCGGTCGGCCGAGGCGGGCGGCGAAGGCCTCCTGCGCGGCGTCGGTCAGGTGGGTCTGGTCGCGGAAGAACAGCACCTTGTGCTTGTAGAGGGCGTCCAGGATGGCGGCCGTCTGGTCGTCGTTGAGCTCGCCGGACAGCGGAAGCCCGCGGACCTCGGCGCCGATGACCCCGCCCACCGGGGCGATGTCGAGCTGGGTGGTGTGGAACAGGTATCCGTCAGCGCTCATGGGGAAGGCTCCTTTGCTTGAGCGGGCTATTCGGCGGCGGCGAGGGCGCCGCCCGAACGGGGTTGGCGGTCGAGGGCGGCGCGGATTTCCCGATACCGGGCCTCGTCCAGCGAGAAGCGAGAGATCAGGGCGGCCGAGACCGCGTGGGCCAGCGCCGGGCCCAGCGCGAAGACCCACTTCAGGGCCTCCAGCGCCTGCGGGCTGTTGGGCTTGCCGGGCTGGAAACCCAGTGCGGCGACCAGCGGCAGGGCGAGGCCGATGGCCACGGCGGGCCCCGCCTTCCCGGCCAGGCTGAACACCGAGAAGAACAGGCCGGTGCGTTCCTCGCCGGTCTCCAGGCGCTGCTTGTCGGCGACGTCGGCGACGATGGCCCGCAGCATCAGATTGCCCGACCCCTGGGCCAGGCCCTGGGCCACGGTCAGCGCCACCAGCAGGGCCAGGTCGCCGCGCGCCACGAACAGCAGGCCCAGGTTGATGGCCACCTGCACCAGCTCGCCCGCCACCACCGTGCGGTGCTTGCCCAGCCGGTAGCCGATCTTCAGCCAGATCGGCCCGGCGAACACACCGAACACGAACTGCAGCAGGAAGAGGCCTGCCGCCAGGTCGGGCCGGCCCATGCAGGCCGAGACGAAGAACACGAAGAGCGAGCCGCGGATCGACTGGCCCAGCGTCACGGCGAAGTCCGAAGCCAGCACCTTCATCAACAGCGGCTCGCGGGCCAGCTGCGCGACGGCGGCCCTTAAGGTCACCCGCTTCGCCGGCGCGGCCGGAACCGGGGGCTCCGGCGCGAAGACCAGGGCCACCAGCACCGCGGGGACCAGCGTCGCCACCACGAAGACGCCCATCAGCGCGGTCTTGAGGCTGGCCGCCGCCTCGCCCCCGCCCCTGGCCGCGATCCCGTCCAGGGCGGCCGGCAGCACCAGCACCGTGAGCAGGCCCAGCGCCGCGGCCACGTGACTGAACGTCTGGATCCGGCTGCGCTGGTGGTACTGGGTCGACAGCTCCCCGCCCCAGGCCGACAGCGGGATCTGCACCATGGTCCAGCCCAGGTAGAAGACGAACAGCCACCCCGCGAGCCAGGCCGCCCCCGGCTTCACCCCGAACATCCCCGGCGCGAAGACCGCCAGCGCCGCCAGGGCGAACACCGGCGCGCCGGCCGCGATCCACGGCTTGCGGCGCCCGAACCGGGTGCGGGTGCGATCCGACAGCACCCCGATCAGCGGGTCGTTCACCGCGTCCCAGATGCGGCTCAGCATGAAGATCGCGCCGACCAGGCCCAGGCTCAGGCCCGCCTCCTGGGCGTAGAACGGCGGCAGGTAGATCCCCAGCGGCACGCCCGCCGAGGCCAGCGGCAGGGCCGGCGCCGCGAAGGCCGCCAGCCGCCAGTTCGACGGTCCCAGGCTGAGCTTGAAGGTCCGCGCCATCTCAGTACGACGCCTTGAGCGTCACGCCGACCGTGCGCGGGTCGCCGGGATTGCCGGTCAGGGCCCCGGTGTTGCCCACCAGGCCCGAGATGTACTGGAAGTACTCTTCGTCCCCGGCGTTCTTCACCCAGACGAAGGCCTCCCAGCGGTCGTCCGACCTGAAGCCGGCGCGCAGGTTCAGCAGGCCGTAGGACCCGATCTCGGAATAGCGGCTGTCCGACGCGTTGGAATAGAAGTCCGAGCGCCAGTTCCAGTCGGCGCCGACGTAGGCCTCGCCATCCAGCCCCAGCACGTGGGCCGGCCGCCGGTATTCGCCACCCACCGAGACCACATACTTCGAGACGCCCGGCAGCGGCCGTCCCGACAGGTCGCAGGCCCGGGTGACCGTGCCGATCAGCTCCAGCGGGCACGGGCCGTTGGCGTAGGAGACGTATTCCGCGTCGGTGAACGCGCCCGAGGCATAGGCGCTGAACCCGCCCACCGGCGCCAGCCGCGTATCCACCTCGATCCCGCGTGAGCGGACCTTGGGGATGTTGTCCAGGAACTGCCGGAGCGCCCCGCCGGCCGTGTCGACCACGTTGGCCTGGTAGTCGGCGGTCTCGCTCCAGAACGCCGCGAGATTGAAGATCACCCGGCGCTCGAACAGCTGGCTCTTGAGCCCCGCCTCCCAGGCGTCGGTCTTCTCGGGCTTGATGACCGCGCGGGCCAGCACCGGATTGCCGCCCGTGTCCACCGGCAGGCCGGCCAGGTTCAGGCCGCCCGACTTATACCCCCGCGCATAGTTGCCGTAGACCAGCAGGTCGGGCGTCTGCTGCCAGGCCACGTTGATCTGGCCGGACAGCTTGCCGTCGCTGTCGTGCGCCTCATAGGCCTGGGGCCGCGCGACGGCGAACTTCAGCGCCTGCTGGGCCGGCGTCGGGTTGGCCAGGCCGCCCGAGACCACCTGGATGTAGGCGGCGTCCTTCTCCTCGTAGGTGTAGCGCAGCCCCGGCGTGATCGAGAGCCGGTCGGTGACCTTCCAGGTGAGCTGGCCGAACGCGGCGTAGCTCTTGGTGGACGAGCTGGCGCCGAACCGCGCCTGATAGCCGTCCAGCAGGGCGGAAGGCTGGGTCGGGCCCAGCAGCCAGTACGCCGAGTGCCGCCCATACTGCCCCAGCCCCTGGGCGTCGATCGCCTGTCGGAAGCCGTAGGCGCCGACGATCCACGAGACCGCCCCGTCGCCGTTGGAAGCCAGCCGGATCTCCTGGCTGTACTGGTCCTGCTGATCGGCGTTGATGCTCTTGTCGAGGATCGACAGGCGGCTGAAGTCGGCGTCGTTGGCCGGGTCCCAGTCCCAGTACCGCCACGCCGTCACCGACGTCAGGGTCGCGAAGCCCAGGTCGTAGTCGACGATCGCCGAGACCCCGCCCAGGGTCTGGTTGGCGTGCGCCTCGTCGTTGATGTCGGTCAGGCGGTCGAAGGCGTCCAGGCTGGGCGGCGTGTAGCCCAGCCCCGCGCTCAGCGCCGGATACTGCAGCGCCGCCGGCTTCAGGGTCGGACCGAAGCCCGCGTAGACCAGCACGCAGCAGTCGGTCTCCTGCCGGTTCCAGTCGGCGACCAGGCGGATGGAGAGCTTGTCGCTGGGCTTGAACAGCACCTGCCCGCGAACGGCGGTGTTGCCCAGGTTGTTGAAGTCACGGCCGGTGACCACGTTCTCCACCAGCCCGTCGCGCCGGGTCGACGAGGCCGACAGCCGGAACGCCACGGTGTCGCTGATCGGCCCGGCGATCGACGCCTTGCCCTGCAGGAACCCGTACTCGCCGTAGCTCAGCTCGAACCGTCCCTCCGGCGTGAAGGTCGGCAGCCGCGTGGTGACGCTGATCGCGCCGGCGGTGGTGTTCTTGCCGAACAGCGTGCCCTGCGGCCCGCGCAGCACCTCGATCCGCTCCACGTCCGACAGGTCGAAGGTCGAGGCGGCCGGGCGGCTGAAATAGACCTGGTCGATATAGAGCCCGACCCCGGCCTCCAGCCCGTCGTTGGCCAGCCCCAGGTTGTTGCCCAGGCCGCGGATGTTCACCGTGGTGTTCCGCGGGTTGAACGAGCCCAGGTAGAGGCTGGGCGCCAGCTGGACCACCTGGGCCAGGTTGTACGTCCCGGTCTTCTCCAGCGTCTCCGAGCTCAGCACCGACAGCGCGATCGGCACGTCCTGCGCCTGTTCGTTGCGGCGGCGCGCGGTGACGATCACCGCCTCCACCGAGCCGGCCCCGGCCCCGTCGCCGGCCACGGCGGCCACGTCGGCGGCGGCAGCTTCGGCCGAGACGGGTTCGGCGCCGGCGGCCGGTGCGGCGGCCAGCCAGACGGCGGCGCTGGCGGACCCAAGAAGCATTAGTTTTACTGCAGACAAAGCTACCCCCTGATCGCGCGCCTTCGGCGTCGCGACCTGCAGACTCTTTGGATTGTGGATGGACGGGTCGGCGGCGCGTGGCCGCCGTCAGCGCGGCGGGCGACAGGGGCCCGGTAGGGTGGAAAAGCTTACGATCACCTAACGGCTCCTGCGTTTCGGCGAAGGGCGCGCGGACCAGGAAGGACCGTCCGCGCACCGCTCCGCGCCTGCGGCGCCTCAAAGGGGAGGATCAGCGCCACGGCCAATACCTACTGAATCAATAGGAATTGAGTCTTTGCAGAAATTCTAATGGCGTGGAGGACTTTTTAGCGCCCACCCCTCACCTCCCGCCGCTTCGCGGGGGGAGGCAAGAAGCGGTCGCAGCGGTTCCGACCCGCCCACGAAAAAGGGCCCGCGAGGGGCCCTTGACGTTGCGAGACTGAGGAGGACGGCGCTCTTAAGCGACGCCCACCACGCCCATGGTCGCGAACGCGATCACGAGGGCGAACATGGCCGTCGTCAGGACGGCGGGGGCCGTTCTTTGGATCAGGCCCTGGAGGCTCGGGAAGGTCATGACACACACACCTTGAGTTGGGGGGACCCCGTGGGGAGCGGGGTGTCCGTCTGGACGACTTCCTTGTAGCAGAGCCGCCGACTCGCACCGATCAGCATCTTCGCTGAATCGCTATGCGTTTTTGGTGCAGACGCGATCCGTCCGCATAGGCGCCGGCGACGAAAGCCCCCGAGCGCCAATGCGCGAGGCCCCTTCCGAAAAGCGTCAGCCCCGCGCATGGTGCGGGCTCGTCCGGAGCCTTCCGGGCGCGTCGCAGCCCAGGAAGGTCGCCAGATGCTGTCCGTGATCCTGTCGATCGCCCTGCACGCCGGCGCCCTGCACGCCGGCGCCGAGCCTGTCACCGCCTCGCCCAAGGGCGTCATGGCGCCGATGACCAGCCTTCCGGGCGAACCACCCTACGGCATGATCCAGGGCCGCCACGTCGCCAAGGGCAAGCAGGTCTGCTTCCGCGACCCGGTCTCGGGCTCCAAGATCCCCACCCGGCGCTGCATGAGCCGCGAGGCCTTCGAGCAGCGCCAGCAGGACTCCAAGGACCACCTCGACGCGATCCAGCGCGACGCCCGCATCCAGACCGGCGCTTGAGGTAAGCGGAAACCTCCTCGCGTCCTTCTCCCCTGGCGCGAGAAGGTGGGCCGCGCAGCGGGTCGGATGAGGGGTCGCGCCGGCTGAGCCTTCCGTGTCTTCTGTGTTTTCCGTGGTTTGAATCTTGTCGGCGCCGACACGTCACCGCGGCTGGGCGGATGCCAGCCGCGGTTCCGGCCCCGGCCTAAGCCGCCAGCTGAGTCTGCCCGCCGGCCAGGTAGTCCATCTTGCCGATCGGCACGCCCTGGCCGCGCAGCAGGCCGTAGGCGGTCACCACGTGGAAGTGGAAGTTGGGCAGCGAGAACTGCAGCAGGAAGTCGCGCGCCGTGAACGTCAGGGTGCGGTTCGGCGTCGGCAGCTCGATGATCCGGCTGTCGTCGCCCGCGACCTGCTCGGGCGTGATCGAGCTCACGAAGGCGATCGTTTTGGCGACGCGTTCCTTGACCTCGGCCCAGGTGGTCTCGGTGTCCGGCATGCTGGGCGGGGCGATCCCGGCCAGGCGCGCGGCGCCGCCCTTGGCCGCGTCGCTGGCCAGCTGGATCTGTTTGGTCAGCGGCGCCATGTCGGGCGCGAGCCGCGCCTCGAGGTAGGTCGCCGGATCGACGCCGGCGGTCTTCGCGTGCGCCTCGGCCTTGTCCAGCAGGGCGGCCAGGTTCTTCAGCATCAGCAGGTAGCCGGGGATCGAGGCGTCGTAGAGGGACAGGGCCATGAGGCGCTCCAAAGCACAGGTTGAAGCCCGGGAGATGGGCGTCCCCCGCGCCGTCCGATAGCCGGGCGGCGGGTCGATTTTTTCTATTCCCCTGGCGTCGGTGGCGGGCCGTCGGCAGAAAATGTCGGGAAAACCACCGCCGAGGCGTCCTCGAGCCTTTCTGGTTCAGGTGGAATCACCTGAACCAGATAAAAAGGCTCGATCTTCAAAGCTTTAGAGCGCGTCGGACGGCGAAACCGGTATCCACTTTCGCCTGACGCGCTCTAGGCTGACCGCCACGCGCCACGCCCCAAGGGACCGACCGATGCTCTACGCCCTCCTGGCCTATCACGACGAGACCGACGTCAAGTCGATGAGCGAGGCGGAAGACGCCGCCCTGATGGACCGTCTGATGGACGTCCACGACCGCCATGAGGCCCGGATGGGCCCCGCCGCCCGCCTGGGCGCCACCGAACTCGCCGCCGTGGTGCGGGCCAAGGGCCTCGTCACCGACGGCCCGTTCGCCGAGACCAAGGAGGCCATGCTGGGCTTCTACGTCCTCGACTGCGCCGACCGCGCCGAGGCCATCGCCATCGCCCAGGACCTGAAGGCCGCCAACCCCGGCGCGATCTACGAGGTTCGCCCCATCGTGCTCTACGTCCCCGGCGCGGCGTTCCCGCTGACCGACGCCGGGCTGGAGCTGGTCAGGCCCTAGCCGGCCGCCGGCGGCGGAGCCCGACCCCCGCCACCCCGAACCCGGCGATCATCAGCGCCCAGGTCGACGGCTCCGGGACGCCCGCTTCCAGCATCACATTGTCCAGGCCCGGCGCGCCCCGGGCGGTCGAGCCGCTGTCGCCGGTGAACTGCACCCTGACCGCCCCGGAGGTCGGGGCCAGGGCGGTCAGGGTGTAGCGGGTCCAGCTCGACGTCTGCGCGCCCGGCGCGTAGGCGATGGTGGTGGTCTGGCCCGACAGCACCGCCTGGTTCGAGGCGTCCAGCAGGCTGGCCGCCAGCGTCCCGGCGCTGTTCTGCGCCCACTGGCCCACCCAGTAGGTCAGGGTGACCAGCGCGCCCGCCGTCAGGCCGGTCACGTCCTGGTAGAGGCCGCCGGTGGGGCTGCCCCCGTTCATGTCCAGGAAGCGGTCGCCCTCCTGCGGGTCCAGCAGCACCAGGAAGCCGCCGCCGCCCTGGCCATAGGCGTCGTCGAGGATGTCGGGCGCTTCCAGGCCGGCCACGCGGCTCCAGCCGTCCGGCGCCAGCGGCCCGCGATAGTAGGTCCCGAAGTTGTTGGCGGGCGCCCCCTCGAACCCGCCGTTGGTCAGCAGGTTCGCGGCGGCGGCGGGCGACGTCGCCAGCAGCGCGAGCGCGGCGGCGCCGGCGGCGCGGGTCAGGATCTTCGGCATAAGCGTCCTCGAGGTACAGGTTCTGTCGCCCGAGACCCTGCGCCGCCCGCCGCCGCCGCGCCTCCCCCGATCGGGGGTGCTGGCCCCCGTCCTGCTAGCCCCCGTCCTGCTAAGCCCTGTCCTGCTCGGCCCGCGCCAGGGCCGCGTTCAGCGTCGCGATCTCGCCCCGGATGCGGGCCACCGCCGCCAGGTCCAGGCCCGAGGCCGCCAGCAGCTCGGCCGGCACGGCGCAGGCCGGGCCTTCCAGCCGCCGGCCCTTGTCGGTCAGCCGCACGCGGACCACCCGCTCGTCGCGCGCGTCCCGCTCGCGGCGGATCAGGTCCATGCCCTCCAGCCGCTTCAGCAGCGGCGTCAGCGTGTTGCTCTCCAGCCCCAGCCGCTCGCCCAGCGCCCCCACCGTCCGGTCGTCCGCCTCCCACAGCGCCACCATCGCCAGGTACTGCGGATAGGTCAGCCCCAGCTTCTCCAGCAGCGGCCGGTACAGCCGGTTGAAGGCGTGACCGGCGGAATAGACCGCGAAGCACAGGAAATCGTCCAGCTTCAGCGGCGAGGCGGGCGCGGGGGTTTCGGACATGCCCGGAATATAAATCGTGCACGATCAAATCGCAATGGATTGACTCCGCCTCGCCGATCGCCAATTTATATCGCACACGATCTAATCGTCCACGCCAATCACCCCGAAGGAGACCTCCCCATGTCCACCCCCAGCCCCGTCAACGTCCTCTACCGCACCGCCGCCCGCGCCACCGGCGGCCGCGACGGCCGCGCCGCCACCCTGGACGGCGCCCTCGACGTCACCCTGGCCACGCCCAAGGAACTGGGCGGCGGCGGCGGCGCGGGCAACAACCCCGAACAGCTCTTCGCCGCCGGCTACGCGGCCTGCTTCATCGGCGCCATGAAGTTCGTGGCCAGCCAGGGCGGCCCCAAGGTCCCCGCCGACGCCGCGGTCACCGCCCACGTGGGCATCGGCCCGCGCGCCGCCGGCGGCTTCGGCCTCGACGTCGCGCTGGAGGTCTCCCTCCCCGGCCTCGACCCGGCCCAGGCCGAAGACCTGGTCGCCAGGGCCCACCAGGTCTGCCCCTACTCCAACGCCACCCGCGGCAACGTCGACGTGAAGCTCACCGTCGCCTGACCCGCCGCCGCGAGGCGCCTCCCGGGCCCTCGGCCCGGGGGGAAGGCCGCCCGCGAGGCCCCACCGACAGTCAGGGTTCTTGGTGGTTTCGCGTCCTTCCTCCTCGATGGAGGAAGGGAAGGGATGGTGGTGGGCGCAAGGCGACGACGTGAAGACCGAGGTCGGCGCCGACCTGGGTGTTCTGTGGGTTCTCAACAGCCACACCACCACCCAACCCTCCTCCATCGAGGAGGAGGGCAGCGGTGAATGCCCAATCGACATGCTGATTATTCTAAGACCGTCATGGTTCGGCCCCGGGGATGACGATCAAGGAAGGATGATTGAGCCGCCGTCCTAATCCTCGAACGCCCGGATCGTCGGCGGCCGCACCTGGCCGTTCGGCCCGATCCCCGGCGCATAGGGCGCGCCGGTCGCCTCGATCCACGCCTGGGCCTCACGCGCCGTGCGCGGCGGGGCGGCCAGCACCGTGTTGTTCGGCCCCCGCTCGAAGTGGGTGACGTGGAACACCACGCGCTTCGGCTCGTCCGCGTCCCGGCCGCCGCCCCGCCGCAGCGTCCCGCCCCGCGGCCCGATCCCCATCTCGGCCAGCGCCTCGGCGGCCACCAGCCGGTCCAGGTACTTCTTGGGCGCCTGCCGCGCCGCCTGCCAGCGGGTGAGGTCGAACTGCAGCCGCGCCACGGCCACGGTCTCCCGCGTGGCCGCCCGGGCGATGTCGCGCGCCTCGTCGCAGAAATATTCCGCCTGCGCCTCGCGGGCCTCCACGTACATGTCCTCGAACTCGGGATGCCGCTTCACCCAGGCATAGACCGTCCCATAGCTGGGCATGTCCGGGTCGCGGGTGATCGCGGTCAGGGTCTCGCCCTCCGCCAGCCGCGCGCAGATCACCTCGCCCAGCGCCGGCGTATAGCCGCTGGCCTTGCCCCCGCGCGCCGGCCAGCCCTCCACCAGCCGCCGCTGCGCCAGCTCGGCCGCCTTCTGCCGGTCACGCATCCGCGCCCCCAGCCGCGCCCGCCGATAGGCCGCCCGCATCGCCGCCCCGAACTCGGGATGCGACCGCTCCCAGTTGCGCACCGTGGTCCGGTGCGGCCGGCCAGGCTCCGCGCACACCTTCTCCAGGGACCGCCCCTCCGCCACCGCCGCGGCGATCTCCGCCCCCAGCGCCTCCGAATAGACGCTCACCCCCGGCGCCCCCGCGCCCGGCCGAGCCAGGCCCGCACCCGCCCCCACCCTCCGATCACCCATCCCACCCTCACCGAAAACCCGCCCCGCCACCACGCAGGGCCGCACTCCGCACCCTACCCCAGAACCCCCGCCAAAGCAAGAACAAAATGAGAACATCCATTCCTCCCCCCTCGGGGGAGGGGACCGCGAAGCGGTGGAGGGGGGCCTCCCCGACCTCACGACCGGACACCCGCCACGCGGCCGAAAAGACGCTAACGATGGCCCCGCCCGCGCCGGGGCGCCTTAACCTGTCCCGAACCCCGTACTCCACCCCGAAGCCCCCCACGTGAGCCCTTTGACCGACTGCAACGAATACGTCCTCACAGCCCCCCGCGCCGCCCTCGACGCGGCGTTCGAGCAGGTCCGGGTTCCGCTCCACTGGGCCGACCTCCCGTCGAACCGGCCGCCCACCGAGCCGATCCGGCCCACCGACCGCGCCACCGTCCTGCGCCCCATCGACCCCGCCCACCCCCGCGCCGGCCTCCAAGGCCTGGATATCCGCTGGTGGATGGTCCCGGCCTTCCACAAGGCCCCGGTCAACGACTGGCGCACGATGTGCACCAACGCCCGCCTCGAGACCCTCGACACCTCCCCCGCCTTCCGGGGCGCCTACCGCGCGCGCCGCTGCCTCGTGCCCCTGACCTCGTTCATCGCCTACAGCCAGCCCCCCGGCTGGAAGAAGGGCCACCCCAAGATGCGCCACGAGGTCACCTGGGCCCAAGGCGGGGCCGGCCAAGGCCAAGACATCCGCTACCTCGCCGGCCTGTGGGACCAGAGCCGCCCAGCCGACCTCCCCGAAGGCCTGGAGAGCTTCGCCGTCGTCACCACCCCGTCCGGCCCCGACCTCCAGCCCCTCCAGGACCGCGCCCCCGCCGTCCTCACCCTCGACCAGGGCCTCGAATGGCTGGACCTCGACGGCCCAGGCAAAGCCGCCCTCGCCACCCCCGCACCCGGCGGGACCTACACCCCCACCCACGCCCCCCGCGACGCCATCATGTCCGCCGAGATGCGCCGGTTGATCTGAGGGAGGGGGAGCTGGGCCGGAATCCTCCCGCAGCCCCGGGAACCCAAGACGGCGTCCGCCGCCGCGGCAACCTCCCTCAGGCGTGCGTCCTTCAGGACGCCACCCCACCCTGAAGGCCACGGTCAGCCCCTGCCGGCCTCTGGAGCTTGGTCAAGGATTGCGCGCTCCCGCGCGCAACCGCCCCAGCGGCGGCGCGCCAGCGCCGTCCTTGAGGAAGCGGAAGAGGCTGGCAGAGTGTGGGAGGGGCTTCAGCGACGACCGCTATGCAGCAGGAGCGGAAGCTTCGGTCGTTGCCGATCGCAGGCACTCACTTGAGCGGTCCAAACCCAGCGCGCGACCGGATTTGACGTAGAGTGGGGCGAGAAGGCCGGTGCGTGGCACTGGATCTTGTCAGCCGGTTCACGATAGGATTCACTGCGGTTGGCCTGGTCCCCAGGCGTCGGGGGACGAATGACGGCGAAGCTCAGAGCGATTGATCTCTACTCCGGAGTGGGCGGATGGTCCCTCGGGTTGCGCCTTGCCGGAATCGAGGTCGTCGCGTCATACGAGCGGTGGGGCCCGGCGAACGAGACGAACTTTAAGAACAACGCCCATCAGGCTCAGACGGTGGATATCCGTCGACTATCCTTCGACGACCTACCGGGCGACATCGACATCGTGGTTGGCAGTCCGCCTTGCACGCAGTTCTCGTTTTCAAATAGGGGCGGTAGCGGGAATCTCGATGATGGCCTCGAGGACATCGTTCGATTCTTAAGCATCGTGAACCACCTGCGGCCGACAGCCTGGGCGATGGAGAACGTGCCACGCGTGGCGCCTATTATCCGCAAGGAACTCGAGGAGGGCGGCCGTCTACACGAATTCGCCCACCTCGGGCTCGAACCGCACATCGTGAACATGGAGGACTTCGGCCTGCCCCAGCGTCGCCGACGGTGTGTCGCGGGGAACTTCGACCTCTTGCTTCTCAAGTCGTACTCCGAGAAGGCGCCAAAACGAACCCTGGGCGCGGTGGTAACGGCTCTCGCTGCCAATCCCGTCGTTGATCCGGTCTACGGCATATCGATGCCCTTAGAGGGCCTCGTCGACCATCAAGCGGAGTTGAGCTTGAACAGCGAGGAGGTGAGGATTAACCGCGCCGCGAAGGTCACGCACCCGGTCTACAACGCCATGCCATTTCCAGACCGGCTGGATCGCAGCGTCCGCACGATCACAGCCACCTGTACACGCGTGTCGCGCGAGAGCATCGTCATAGAAGACCCGGCCGTACCGGGCGCATATCGACGCCTCACGATCCGAGAGCGCGCGTGCCTCCAGGGCTTTCCAATCACATTCCAGTTCTATGGTGCGAACTACGCGCAAAAGCTCCGGATGGTCGGGAACGCGGTCCCGCCGGCGTTCGCCTTCCTGGTCGCTCAGTCCTTCTTGGGGACCAAGCTTGAGAAGCTGCCAGCACTCTCTGAGGCCGCGGCAAACCTCACCGCGCCTTCCCCTTTGCCCATCACAACGGAGCTGGACCGGCCGGGCGCAACCTATCCGCGGAACCGCAGATTCAGATTCGCTATCACCAGTCTCAGACTGAAGAGTGGCGTCCGCTTCGAACTCGCCAACTCGTTTGTCGCTGACCGAGTCGCTTGGCGCGTGGCGTTCTGGTTCGGGACCTCGAAGTCAATCCAAACGCTAATGCTCGACGACCGCGTGCATCAGCAGGTGCTGGCCGACTTGCCGACTGAGCTCGCAAATGCGCTCTCCGATCCCTTGGCTCGATTGGCCGGATTCATCAGAAAGGCCGACATCGCGAACATGCAGGCGCTCTGGAGTCACCACCGGCTTGGGGGAACCCGGGCGTTGATGCTCCTCGATGAGCTCGCGGAGGTAGGCGAGCTTGTTAAGGCGACCCTAGCTACCGATGAGGCCGCGGCAAGACGAGCCGTGACCATGGCAATCGAGCGTGAGTATCAGGAGAAGGTGCCTGATCTCCCGGGGGTCGCGAAGTTGTTGCGCAACGCGTCGTTGATCCTCGCGGGGGTCATCGTGGGCTCGTTAGCGAACTGCGAGTTGGCGCGACACGTCGGGAGGCCGCTGAATGCCGGCCGCAAACATCAAATCGCCGCCAACTGAGAGTACGGCCTTCTATCGTCGGAGGAGGTCCGATTGCGCGCGCAGAGCTGTCACGAGCCGCCTATAGCTGACGCTAGTTCGAGGGAGTCTTCGGCCATCGGTCATCGAGGGGCGGGGGCGCCTTGAACAAGTAGCTGGTAGCTTCCCTCAGCCATCCCGTCGGGTTTTCTTCGATGAGGTATGTGTAGGGGTCGTTGAGCATCTCAGGCTCGTAGCCCTGCTCGCTTACTCGGTCTCGGTCCACGAGGTAGAGCCAGTACTTCTCACGCTTGAGGCGGGCCGTGTTGATTTCCTCTTTCGACCAATGGAAAGCGCGCTCGCCAGCGTAGCCCTTCACCTCGATGGACCGATCGAGCAGCAAGCTTCTCTGGTCGTGGAAGGATAGGATGTCGAAGCCCGCACCGACGTCCTCGGTGGACACCCACCGCACTTGACCCAGCAGCCGGTGCCCACGGAGCCTGCGTTGCTCGAATTCCATGGCGAAGGCCTCAGCAGTCTCGCCGGCGGCACGGCGCGCTGCGAGCCATGCGTCGAGCTCGTCTGGCGTCATGGGACGCGCGCGGAGCGCCTTGGCGTTGATCGACGCCAGCACCCCCAGGAACGCCGGCACCGCGTCGGGGGCCACGGGCAAAGCCCGCGAATTGGACTTCAGGACCAGACCGAATTCCAACAGTAGGTAGGGTAAGCCGAACTCCCTGTACGGCAGCAGCACCTGGTCGACCCGCAGCTCGCCGGTGACGGGGTCGTGCTGGAACACCGGCCCCAACGTAGTTCCGGGCAGGAGCCGGCAATAGTGCGCGAGAACCTCGTGGCGAAGGCCATCGTGGATGGCCTCCGGCGTCCATTTGTCACGTACTAGCTCGACCTTGTGATCCGAGGCCACGATCAAGCCCATCTCCTGCAACACAGCCAGGCTGTTGAGCGTCCGCGACGGGCTGCCGACACCGCGAGCGGACAGAATCTCCGCGCACGCGCTGGGCGCACGCGAGACCTCCTTGGCGAGCAGCCAGAGCTCGACGAAGCCCGCCGCCGGGAGGAGACCGTCAGACCGCCTTGCGACGTTCATAGTCGTGCAGGATCGCGCGGATGTCCTCGTCGCCGCCTTCGTTGTCCGCCAAGCCAAAGAGTGGGATGTCGACCGAGTCGACGAGATCAGCGAGGCGGGCCTCCTTCTGGGCTAGGCGGGCGTCTATTGTCTGGTCGACGGTGCCGACGGACGAGAGCAAATGGTGCCGCACCTCGCCAAGGGGCATGGGGTCGTACCGGTGGATTCGGTCCTTGGATTGGATGAACCGCCCCGCGTTGAAGTCTCGGTCGAAGTAGATCGCCGTCCTCGCGGCCTTGTGCAGCGAGATGGATTCGCCGACTGCCTGGGGATTGGCGATCAGGATCGCCGTCTCGCCCTCTCTGTGAAAGCGATCGATGATCGCCTCTCGGGTGGCGGGGTCGATCTCGTCCTCCGGATCGTCCTCGTCGCCGTAGCCGTCATCTTGGACTGGAGTGGCTCCCGTCAGCACCTCGACGTAGCTCGCCGAGTCGACGAGGCTCGACCTGAGCAGTTGGAGGTTCCCCAAGAAGTAAGACCAAATCACCACCTTGCCCTGCTCGGCGACGACGGCCCGAGCGAGCTCGACCGTCCGTGTGAGGCGCTGCAAGTCGCTGGAAGGATTGAATCGCGCGACTAGTTCGGCGATCTCAAGCTCGGGCGGGGAAAAGGCACCCCCGTCCAGGTCAAATAGCCCCTCCTCCTCGAGGGGCCGCAAGAGCAGCGCCGGGTTCACCGCCGCCTGCCGCAGCCGCATGAGACGGGCCCTGATCAGGGACGACGGCGCGCCCGCAACCGCAGACCTGAGCTGGGGCATCACCACGCGCTCGACACCAGCATAAATGCGGCCGTGCAGGGTGGACATTGCTACCGGCTCCGGCACCGGCGTGGCGAGCGGGAGCCCCAAATCCGATTTCCGGATGCGGGTGTAGTAGGGTTGGAGGCGCGCCTTTAGGACGTCCACCCCTGCCGGCATGGCACCATCGGTCATCGCCCGTAGCGCGGTGGGCGGGAAACCCACGACGTCGCGATAGGGATAGAGGAACTGGAACAGGTTGCTCAGGTCTTCATATCCATTCGGAGCCGGCGTCCCGGTGAGGACTACGCGGGAGACAGCATGCGGTGCGAGCGCAAGCGCGGCCGCCGCGCGCACGCCGTCGCCGCGCTTGATGTTGTGGGCCTCGTCGAGGACCACCATTGAGCGCCGGCCAGGAAGGCTTAGGAATCGAGCGAAATCCTCTGGCGTCGACGCCAATGTCGCATAGGTCGTTACAGTGAGGTCTGTCGGCTGCTCGTGGTATTCGACGCCACGCAGATAGCGGCGCCGCTCGGTCACCGGCGTAAACCCCGCGATGCGGCGCATGCGGGCGGGCCGTCCAAAGCCAGTACGGAATTCATCCTTCCACGCCTTGAACGACGCCAAGGGGCCGACCACCAGAAGGTGGTCTACGTGCTTGGGATGGTCTGACGGCAAGGCGTTGAGATACGCGAATGCCGCTAGGACCGTGGTGGTCTTCCCCGCGCCTGGCACCGAGAAGTTGCAGGCGTGCTGCGCGAACGCCAGGTGGAAGGCCGACAGCAGCTGAAGGCGATAGAGCGTCCGGCCGGGCAGGCGCTCTCGAACCACGTCGGCAAAATCCGCGAAGGAGTCCGTGGCGACTTCGCCGCGCCAGATCGCCCCGGCCAGGGCCGAGAATTCCGCGAAGGCGGCTTCGTCGGCGACCACCTGGGCGACCGTCGTCTCTGCTCCTCCTTCGACCTGGAGCTCGACGCCCAGCTCGGCCAGCAGCTCAGTGAGTTCCTGGTAGCGCTGATGCAGCCCGTCGGCCGCGGTGGGGAAGGCAAGCCCCCCATCTGGCCTGGTGCCAGCACCTTCGGCGCGAATGTAGGCCCGGAACGTCGAGTCCCGCGAAAGGGCGGCGATGTCCGCAACGAGAACCGCCTCCTCCCGCTCGGGATCGAATGTTAGTTGCGCCGATGGCACCTAGTTCCCCGCCGGCGCCCGGTCGAACCGCTTCTTCATCTCGTAGGTAAGCTGGTTCAGCTGCTTGACGAGCTTCTCGTTGCCGCGGTCCTTGATGAAAGCGCCGCCCTGGATGTTCACCCGCTCGAGCTGGGCCAGTGCCCTCTCAAGGAGTTTCCGCGGTTCGTCCTTGTCGACCTCGGCCTCTAACTCGCCGTGCGCACGATTGAAGTTGCCCTTCATCGGGCCGGAGACCTTGGCGCGCCACGCATTCTCCCGAGCCTGCGCCGCCTCGGACCGGGATGTGAAGTGGGCGTTCGCGGCGAGGTACTCGTCGAGCGTCCCCAGCTCGGTCCCCGCTGGCTTCACCGCCTCTTCGTGCCGCTTCCGGAAGGGTTTCCAGATTTCCTCCTTCGCGAAGAAGCTCTCCTGACCCTTCGCGTTGTGTGAAATCTCCCGGTAGTCTTTGCCATCGAGGACGCCGGCACCCATCCGGATGTAGTCGAACTGGACTGTCCTGAGCGTGAGCCTGTCCACCTTGCCGACGGACCAAGGGATCAGGGCCTTGCCGCCCTCGATCCGCTTCAGGTCGAGGTAAAGGTCGACGAACATTCCCTCCTTGGTGCTGTTGCTGTCGGCCTCCTTGAGCATGTTGTAGAGGCCGGGGCAGTCTATGTGCGCCAGATAGTCATCCATCAGCTCCATGATGGCGATCAGCTTGGTCACGTCGCCCTCACCGATCGCCATCATCTGCCCGATCTCGTCGACGTCGTACCACGCACGTAGGCGCTTTACCTTGAGGTACTTCTCCAGTGCTCCGTAGTCGAGCTTGGAGTCCTCGCCGATCTGAAATTCGGTCTCAAGGCGGACGATCGCCTTCTCATCGGCGTAGTAATCGTCCGGCAGGATCACCGCCTTGAACAGACGCTTCGGCCTGATCTTGCCCAGCAACATGGCGCGCCGATTGCCGTCGATGATCATGCCGTCGAGGCTGACGATGCCCGGCCGCTGCTGCTGCTTCGTCTCGAGGTCGGCTAGGGTGTGCTTGTTGCGATCGACGTTGGACTTCCACAGGAAGTCGGCAATCCGGTCGTGGATTTCAGGCGTGTATTCCCGCGGTCCCAGATCGTGCTCGAACTGCCAGGTCAGCATCTCACTTTCGATCCGGCCATTGTGCCGGTTGAAGACAAGCAAATCCAAATCGATTTGGAAGACGTCGAAATCGTGGTTGTCGCCCTTGTAGTAGAGATTCGTCCTGCCGACCGCCTTGCCCGATTCACGTATGGCCTTCAGCGCCGCTATGCGGTCCGCAACCGGCAACACCATGCAGAATTCCCCCGAACCAGCGCCGCCCCCGGCAAAGTCGCCACCAGGATGCGGGCAACTGCGAGTTGCGCGCAAGCCTCAGGCCCGGTTTCTCAATGGGGAATCGACCGGCCTGCTAAGGGCGGACAGTCCCAAGGAAGCCAAGCCCCCCTACCCCTCATAATTCAATATCGGCCGCAACCACCGCTCCGCCGTCCCCAAATCCCACCCCTTCCGCCGCGCATAGTCCTCCACCTGGTCCCGCTCGATCCGCCCCACCCCGAAGTAGTGGCTCTCCGGATGCGCAAAATACAGCCCGCTCACCGCCGCCGTCGGATACATCGCGAAGCTCTCGGTCAGCTGCAGCCCCGTCTTGGCCTCCGCGTCCAGCAGCCTGAACAGCGTCGCCTTCTCGGTGTGGTCCGGCTGGGCCGGATAGCCCGGCGCCGGGCGGATGCCGCGGTATTGCTCGGCGATCAGCGCGTCCACGTCGAACGGCTCGTCGGGCGCAAACCCCCAGAGCTCGGTCCGCACCCGCCGGTGCAGGGCCTCGGCGAAGGCCTCGGCCAGGCGGTCGGCCAGGGCCGAGGCCATGATCGCCGAATAGTCGTCGCCCTTGGCCTTGAAGGCCTTGGCGATCTCGTCCTCGCCGTGGCCGGCGGTGACGGCGAAGCCGCCGATCCAGTCCGGCCGCGTGCCGACCGGCGCGATGAAGTCGGCCAGCGCCACGTTGGCGCGGCCGCCGGTCTCCTGCGACCCCGTCTTGGCCATCTGCTGGCGCAGGGTGTGGAAGCGGCCGATCTCGGTCGTGCGGTCCTCGTCGGCATAGACCACGATGTCGTCGCCGTCGGAGTTGGCGGGCCAGAAGCCGACCACGCCGCGGGCCTCGAACCACTGCTGGCCGATGATCTGCTGCAGCATGACCTGGGCGTCGCGCCAGAGGTCGCGGGCGGCGGCGCCGACCACGTCGTCCTCCAGGATCTGGGGATAGCGGCCGATCAGCTCCCAGCTGGCGAAGAACGGCGACCAGTCGATGTGGCGGGCCAGGTCGGCCAGGTCGTAGGCCTTGAACTCGCGCGTGCCGGTGAAGCTGGGCCGGGGCGGCTCATAGGTGGTCCAGTCGGGCGTGAAGGCGTTGTCGCGCGCCTCCTGGATCGTGGCGCGGGCGCGCTTGTCCTGGCCGCGGGCGAACTGCTCGCGGACCTTGACGTAGTCGGCCTCGGTGGCGGCCAGGAACTTCGGCTTCTCGGTGGGCGAGAGCAGGTTGGAGACCACGCCCACGGCGCGGCTGGCGTCCAGCACATAGGTGGTGGAGCCCGACGGGTACTTCTGCGAGATCTTCACCGCCGTGTGGGTCTTGGACGTGGTGGCGCCGCCGATCAGCAGGGGCAGGGTCATGCCGCGCCGCTCCATCTCGGAGGCCACGAACACCATCTCGTCCAGGCTGGGGGTGATCAGGCCGGAGAGGCCGACGATGTCGACCTTGTGCTTGACGGCCTCGTCCAGGATGCGGTCGGCCGGGACCATGACGCCCAGGTCGATGACCTCGTAGTTGTTGCACTGCAGGACCACGCCCACGATGTTCTTGCCGATGTCGTGGACGTCGCCCTTGACGGTCGCCATCAGGATTCGACCGGCTTGCACGCGGGGCTTGCCGGCCTTCTCGGCCTCCATGAACGGCTCGAGGTAGGCCACGGCCTGCTTCATCACCCGGGCCGACTTGACCACCTGGGGCAGGAACATCTTGCCGGCGCCGAACAGGTCGCCGACGACGTTCATGCCGTCCATCAGCGGGCCTTCGATGACGTGCAGCGGGCGCTCGGCCTTGGTCCGAGCCTCCTCGGTGTCGGCCTCGATGTAGTCGGTCAGACCGTGGACCAGGGCGTGGGTGATGCGCCCGCCGACGTCCTTCTCGCGCCAGGAGAGGTCGGGCCCCTTGGCCTCGGACTTGCCGCCCTTGTACTTGGGGGCCAGCTCGACCAGGCGTTCGGTGTTGGAGATGTTGGTGCGCTGCGGCCGGTTGAGGATCACGTCCTCGACGGCCTCGCGCAGTTCCGCCGGGATGTCGTCATAGACCGGCAGGTCGCCGGCGTTGACGATGCCCATGTCCATGCCGGCCGCGATGGCGTGGTACAGGAACACCCCGTGGATCGCGCGGCGCACCGGCTCGTTGCCGCGGAAGCTGAAGCTCACATTGGAGACGCCGCCGGAGATGCGGGCGTGGGGGCATTCGGCCTTGATCCGCCGGGTGGCCTCGATGAAGTCGACGGCGTAGTTGTCGTGCTCCTCGATCCCGGTGGCGACCGCGAAGATGTTGGGGTCGAAGATGATGTCTTCCGGCGGGAATCCGACCTGTTCCGTGAGTAGTTTGTAGGCGCGCTTGCAGATCTCGACCTTGCGGTCGGCAGTATCCGCCTGCCCCACTTCATCGAAAGCCATGACGACGACGGCGGCGCCATAGCGGAGGCACGCCTTGGCCTGCTCCAGGAACTTGGCCTCGCCCTCCTTCATGGAGATCGAATTGACGATCGCCTTGCCCTGGACGCACTTCAACCCCGCCTCGATCACCTCCCACTTGGAACTGTCGATCATCACCGGCACCCGGGCGATATCGGGCTCCGCCGCGATCAGATTCAGGAACGTTTTCATAGCGTTAACTGAATCTAGCAGGCCTTCGTCCATGTTGACGTCGATCACCTGGGCCCCGGCGTCCACCTGCTGGCGGGCAACGCTGAGCGCCGCCGGATAGTCGCCGTCGGCGATCAGCTTCCGGAATTTGGCCGAGCCGGTGACGTTGGTCCGCTCGCCGACGTTGATGAAGATGGGGCGCATTCAGCTCACGAACTCTATGGATCGGATCAACAGATAGACGGCGCCGGTCCCGGAGGGGGCGCGATAGGCGCCCTCGGCCTCGAGCACCCGGGCCGAGATGGCGGCGAGCATCCAGCCCAGGCCAGGCAGATCGTCGCTGGTGAGGACGTCGGTCGCCAGCTCCTCGACGCCGTTCTCGACGCCAAAAGCCCGGACCCGCCGCATGGCGTCGGTGCTTTGCCCCGGCCAGTTGGCGTTGGCCCAGCCCCACATCCAGTCGTGCTCGCCGATCGTGCCGATCACCTGGATGTCGGCCACGACCCGCGGCCCCTGCTCGTCCGAGAAGGTCAGCGTGCAGGCGTCGGCGTCGTAGTCGTAGCGGGTCCAGGCGGCGAGGCGATACTCCGCCTCCATGCGCTTCTGCTTGGCTGTGAAGGCGGCGAACGCGTCCTCACACCAGGCGTCGTACCAGTCGGGAGCTTTCATCAGGCGATCTCGAACGGCTCCAGGCCCGCCAGCCGCATGGCTTTGGGCCGCTCCGCCGGCTGGCGGGGTTTCAGGCCCCGCACCGCGTCGGCCACGTGGCGGATGTGGTCCGGAGTGGTTCCGCAGCAGCCGCCCAGGATGTTGACCAGCCCATGCTCGGCCCACTCGTGCAGCTCATGGCTCGTCTGGTGCGGCTCCTCGTCGTACTCGCCCATGGCGTTGGGCAGGCCGGCGTTGGGATAGGCCGAGACCAGGGTGTCGGCGACACGCGCCAGCTCGGCGATGTGCGGCCGCATCAGATCGGCGCCCAGGGCGCAGTTCAGGCCGATGGCGAACGGCTTGGCGTGGCGCACCGAGTTCCAGAACGCCTCCACCGTCTGGCCCGACAGCGTCCGGCCCGACCGGTCGGTGATGGTGCCCGAGATCCAGATCGGCAGTTCCTCGTAGCCCTCGTCCGCCAGGTCCATGATCGCCTTGATCGCGGCCTTGCAGTTGAGGGTGTCGGTGATCGTCTCCACCAGGAACAGGTCGACCCCGCCGTCGTGGAGAGCGCGAACCTGTTCGGAATAGGCCTCGTAGACCTGGTCAAAGGTCACCTTGCGCGCGCCCGGATCGTTCACGTCCGAGCTCATGGACAGCATCACCGGCAGCGGACCGATGGAGCCGGCGACGAAGCGCGGCTTGTGAGGTTCCTTGGCCGTCCAGCGGTCGGCGACCTCGCGGGCGATGCGGGCGCCCTCGAAGTTGATGTCCCGCACGGCCGCTTCCTGGGCGTACTCGCCCTGGCCGATACTGGTGGCCGAGAAGGTGTTGGTCTCGCTGATGTCGGCGCCGGCGGCGTAATAGGCGTCGTGCAGCTCGGCCACGATGTCCGGCCGGGTCAGGCACAGGATGTCGTTGTTGCCCTTCATCTGGCCCGGGTGGTCCTTGAAACGGTCGCCGCGGTAGTCGGCCTCGGACAGGCCGCGCTTCTGGAACATCACGCCCCAGGAGCCGTCCAGGATAAGCACGCGCTCCTTGGAGGCGGCCTTCAGCGCCGCAATACGTTCCTGACGGGTCATGCCGCAGCTTCCTTCGGTTCGGCGGGGGGCGTCTCGCGCACGCCCAGCACGCGGCAGATCGCGTACACCAGGTCGGCGCGGTTGAGCGTGTAGAAGTGGAAGTCCGAGAAGCCTTCCTCGGCCAGGCGGGCGCACATCTCGGTGGCGACCGAGGCGGCGACCAGCTTCCGGGTCTCCGGGTCCTCGTCCAGGCCGTCGAAGTGGGTGGCGAGCCAGGCGGGGATCTCCACGCCGATCCGGCCCGCCATGTTCGCCAGGCCGGAAAAGCTCGAGACCGGCATGATGCCCGGCAGGATCGGGACCTCGACCCCCGCCTTGCGGATGCGGTCGACGAACCGGAGGTAGCCGTCGATGTCGAAGAAGAAGTTCGAGATCGCCCGCGTCGCCCCGGCGTCGATCTTCGCCTTCAGGACCTCGATGTCGTGGTCGACGGACGGGCTCTCAGGGTGGATTTGCGGATAGACGCCGACGCTGATGTCGAAGGGCGCGATGGCCTTGATGCCCGCCGTCAGCTCGGTGGCGTTCTGGTAGCCGTCGGGCCGGGGCGTGTAGGCGCCGCCCAGCGAGCCCGGCGGATCGCCGCGCAGGGCCACGATGTGTCGGATGCCGGCGTGCCAGTAGTCCTGGATCACCTCGTCCACCTCGCCGCGCGAGGCCTCGACGCAGGTCAGGTGGGCGGCGGGCCGCAGGGTCGTTTCCTTCAGGATGCGGACCACCGTGCGGTGCGTGCGCTCCCGGGTCGAACCGCCCGCGCCGTAGGTGACCGACACGAACTCGGGGTTCAGCGGCTCCAGGCGGCGGATCGCCTCCCACAGGCTCTCCTCGCTCTTCGGGCCCTTGGGCGGCGAGAACTCGAACGACACGCGCGGCCGCGGCTGGCCGCCGACGCCGGCGCGGGCCACGGGTCCGAGGGCGGTATGGGCCGGACTCATGCGGCGCTCCTCAACTGGGTGGGCGCGCGCTGGGCGGCCCAGATCTTCACGGTCAGGCCGTCGGCGCGGGTCGGCGGCAGAGCCTGGAGGGCCACCTGCGGCAGGTCGGCCTCGGCGAGCCAGCGACCCATCTCCTCGTCGGAGAACCCCAGCCGGCGGTGCTGGTGCTGCTCGCGCAGGAACTCGTGCTTGTGCGGTGCGAAATCGACGATGATCAGCTTGCCGCCGGGCGCCACGATGCGCGCCGCCTCCTTCACGGCCGCGGCCGGATCGCCCAGGTAGTGCAGCACCTGGTGGACGACCACGAGGTCGGCTCCGGCTTCCGGCAGGCGGGTGTCGAAGATGTCGCCGTGGCGCAGCTCGACGTGGGTCAGGCCGGCCTCGGCGGTGTTGCGCCGGGCGATATTGAGCATCTGCTGCGACAGGTCGAGGCCCAGGGCGTGGTCCGCCTGCGGCCCCAGCAGGGTCAGCATGCGCCCCGTGCCGGAACCCAGGTCGACCAGGCGGTTCACACGCTGCCCGCCGACCGCGGCCAGCACCTCGGCCTCGACATTGGCGTCGGCGACATAGAGTGAGCGGATCTGGTCCCACTGGGCCGCGTTCTCGGCGAAATAGGCCTGGGCGGCGTCGGAGCGTTCGGCCTGGACGTCGTCCAACTTGCGGCGGTCGCGCGCCAGGATCGGATCGTCGGGGTTGATCCGCGCCAGCACCTCGCCGATCACCTCGTGCTGCCGCCCGGCGCCGGTGAGCCGGTAGAACACCCAGGCGCCGTCGGGGAATCGCTCCACCAGCCCGGCCTCGGCCAGCAGCTTCAGGTGGCGCGACACGCGGGGCTGGCTCTGCTCCAGCACCCGGCAGAGTTCCAGGACCGCCAACTCCTCACGGTCGAGCAGCGCAAGGATACGCAGGCGCGTCGGCTCGCCCGCCGCGCGCAGCACATCGACCGTCTGTTTCGCCGAGAGCTTCATCGGACATAAAGATATCTTTATGTGTGTTAAAATCAAGTGTCCGGCGGGCGCTTTTTCCCGGCAGGAGGGCTTTCGCGGAGACGGCGATCACCGACCGGCGGCCCGGCCCCATCCGTCTCCCTACGGCCCCGCAGCTTGACTTGAGACCGGCGTTCCGTGTGTAAGGCGAGCCGGTGAGCCCGCGCGGCGGCCCAGACATCGGCTCACCCCAGCACCGTGCGCGCGCACGGCCTCCGGCCGCATGGCCGCCGCCTCAAGTCGGTTTCCTCCCATGTCCTCTGCAAGCGCACTCTGGCGCGACCGTGACTTCGTCCGTCTCTGGCTGGCCCAGGGCGTCTCCGCCTTCGGCGCGCGCATCACCCGCGAGGGGTTGCCGATCGTGGCGGTCCTGACGCTGGGCGCCTCTCCTGCCCAGCTCGGCCTGCTGTCGGCCCTTTCGAACGGCCCGGCCTTGATCGTGGGCCTGGCGGCCGGCGGCTTCATCGACCGCAACAGGCGGCGCGGGCTGATGATGGCAGCCGACCTGGTCCGCGCCTTGGTGCTGGCCACGATCCCGGTCGCCGCCCTGCTGCACCTCCTGACGCTGCCGCAGCTCTATGTGGCCGCCGCCCTGGTGGGCGCCGCCAGCGTGCTGTTCGAGATCGCCGACCACGCCTACCTGCCGGGCCTGGTGGCGCGCGAGCAGATCACCCGGGCCAACGCCAGCCTCTCGGCCACCGAGTCCGTGGCCGAGATCGGCGGGCCGGCGCTGGCCGGCGTGCTGTTCCAGGTGTTGGCCGCGCCCATCGCTATCGCGGCGAATGCGGTGACGTACCTGGTCTCGGCGGTGTTCCTGGCCGGCATCCGCAGGTCCGAACCCATGCCGGAGCCGGAGCCGCACGCGCGCTGGAGCGACGATGTGCGCCTGGGCTTCGGCACGGCGCTCAGCCATCCGCTGGTCCGCACGGTGTTCGTGACCTCGTGGGTGCAGAGCCTGGCCGGCGGCATGTTCGGCGCGCTCTACATCATCTTCTGCGTGAAGGTGGTGGGCCTGAACCCCGGCCTGCTGGGCCTCACCATCGCCGCCGGCGGCGTCGGCGCACTGATCGGCGCGGGGACGGCCGGCTGGCTGTCCAGGCGGCTGGGCGTCGGCCCGTCGTTCCTGGGCGCCCAGGTGCTGGTGGCCCTGGCCACCGCCATCATCCCGCTGTCGCCGGGAAATCCTGCGCACGGGATGCCGTTCCTGGTGGTCTCGCAGGTGCTGGGCGACGCGTTCGGGGTGGCGACCCTGATCCTGGGCTCCAGCCTCACCCAGACGGTCATGCCCACGGCGATGCTGGGCCGGGTCAACGCCGCGTTCCGGGCGACCAGCGGCGGCCTGGCCGTGCTGGGCGCGATCCTGGGCGGCTTGCTGGGGGAGGCCATCGGCGTGCGCGGCGCGATCTGGGTCGGCGTGGCCGGCCTGGCCATCGCGCCGCTGTTCGGCCTGGCCGGTCCGCTCAAGCGGCTTCACGACATGCCGACGGGACCCGGCTAAGCTCCGAAGATCCAGCCCGCGGTGAGCGAGCTCATCTGCACGCCCACCAGGATCATCTGGCCTCCGCCGGTCATGTTGATGACGGTGTCCGCGCCCGACTGGCTGACGGTGTATTGCGTGCCGGGATCCAGCTGCACCCGGTCGCCCTGGGCCAGGCTGAAATCCGTCACCCGGTCGAGGCCCGCGTCGCCGAAGCTGTGGAAGATGTCCGCGCCGGCGCCGCCGGTCATGGTGTCGGAGCCCTTGTCGCCCGAGACGTAGTCGTCGCCAGCGCCGCCGAAGACCTGGTCGTTGTCCTGGCCGCCGCGGACGATGTCATTGCCGTCGTTACCGTCGCAGGTGTCGGCGCCGATGTTGCCGTAGACGAGGTCGGAGCCGCCGCCGCCGAACAGCAGGTCGTTGTCCTTGCCGCCGACCACCCAGTCCTCCCCGGCGCCGCCCGAGGCGGTGTCATTGCCCATATTGCCGTTGATGTCGTCAAAGGCGGCGCCGCCGATGATGTAGTCGTCACCCTCGTCGCCACGCAGGTAGGTGGCGGCCTCGGTGACGCCGCTTGGAACGAGCCCAGCCTGGACCGCATAGATCACGTCGTTGCCCGCGCCGCCGAACACCGTGCCGCCGCCGCCGCGCCCTTCGATCAGGTCGGCGCCGTCGTAGCCGCGGATGAGATCTGCGCCGCCTCCGCCGGTGATGCGATCGTTCCGCGCGAGGATGGTGGAGAACGCCTCCAGGGTGGCGTCCGTCGCGACCCACCGGCCGAACGCCGTCGCAGACACCCCGGCCCCGTCGCGGACCAGCGCCTGGAACCCGCTGGGATCGCCGTAGACGATCGAGGTGACCGTGCCGCCGACGATCTGGTCGTTCTGGTCGTAGGTCAGGCCGGAGCCGCCGACCGTGACGCCATTGACCGATCCGCCGATCCGCAAGGTCGTGGACGTGGCCTCCTGGATCGTCAGCCCGAGCAGGCTGGAGAGATGGGCGCTGTCGATATTGCCCGTCAAGGAGGCGGAGAATCCGCCGTTGGCGATCAGCTGCGGCGCCGCCGGCAGGTCGGGCGCGGCGGGCGCCGGCGTTTGCTGCCCGGGTTCGGCCGGGGCCGGCGGCGCCGTCGGCAGGGTCTCGATCGCCCCGAGGTTGACGGCCGAGATATCGTCCAGCGTGCGGCCGCTGAGCAGGATCGCGTCCTCGGCGGTCCCGCGGTCGCCCGCGGTGTCGACATAGACGATGACGCCGGCCGGCGTCTGGACGGCCACATAGCGCGCGCCGGCCGCGATAAGGCTGTCGGCGTAGATCCGCCCGCTGTCCGGCGCCGTCGTCTCCTGGTAGGCGCCCGCCACGGCGCCGGTGAGGATCCGGTCTTCGCTGGACCAGTCGGCGACGGTGTCCGGCGCGGTGGGCGAGGTCCCGCCCTGGGCGAAGACGAACTGGTCGACGCCGTCGCCGCCCCGCAGCACGTCCTGGCCCGCGCCGGCCCGGATGACGTCGTCGCCGCCGCCGCCGCTGAGGTCGTCCGCGCCGTCGCCCCCGTCCAGGGTGTCGGCGCCGAAGCCCGCGTCGATGGTGTCGCTGCCAGCGCCGCCAACCAGGCTGTTGTTCTGGCCGTCGCCGGTCAGCTTGTCGTTGAGCGCGGCTCCGATCAGGTTCTCGACGTTCGAAACCTGCGGCCCCGTGGCCGACGGAAACAGTGAGGCCGTCACGGCGACGGTCACCCCCTCGAACGACAGCGTGTCGATCCCCGCCCCGCCGTCGATGGTCTCGGTCCCGAAGCCCGGCCTCAGCAGGTCGTCACCCGCTCCGCCGTACAGCAGGTCGGCCCCATCGCCGCTCGAGAGGGTGTCATTGCCGTCGCCACCGAGCAGCTGGTCCCGGCCGGGCGACCCCGACAGCGAGTCGGCGCCCGAGGTCCCCACCCGCAGTTTGGAGCCATCGGGGAACGTGAGCTGGCCCGCGGTGACAAAGGTGTCGCTCAGCGGCGGCGAGAAGGTGGCGCCGAAGGTCACCGACCGGGAGCCAAGGGTCAGGGTGAGATTGCCCGGCGAGCCGGTCACCACGACCTGGGTCGCGGTCACGCCGGTGAACCTCAGCTCATCGGCATTGGAATTGAACGCAAGCGCCTGCGCCGCCGCAATCGACTCGAACTGATAGACTGGCACGCACGCCCCCCGACTGCACTACGGCCAAGCTGCAAGCTTGGTTGTGGCGCGTCAAGATCACACGCCCGCCGCGCGAGGCGGCGGTCGCGCCTACCGCGTGAACTTGTGGAACTTGATCCGGTGGGGGATCAGACTGTCGGCGCCCAGGCGGCGCTTCTTGTCCTCTTCGTAGGCCTCGAAGTTGCCCTCGAACCATTCGACGTGGCTGTCGCCCTCGAAGGCCAGGATGTGGGTGGCCAGGCGGTCCAGGAACCAGCGGTCGTGGCTGATGACCACGGCGCAGCCCGCGAACTCTTCCAGCGCCTCTTCCAGGTTCTGCAGCGTCTCGATGTCCAGGTCGTTGGTCGGTTCGTCGAGCAGGATGACGTTGCCACCCTCGGTCAGGGTCTTGGCCAGGTGGACGCGATTGCGCTCACCGCCCGAGAGCTGGCCCACCTTCTTCTGCTGGTCACCGCCGCGGAAGTTGAACGAGCCCACGTAGGAGCGTGTGTTGATCTCGCGCTTGCCCACCGCGAGGATGTCCAGCCCCTGGCTGACTTCCTGCCAGACGGTCTTGGCGGGATCGAGCGCGTCGCGGCTCTGGTCCACGTAGGCCAGCTTCACGGTCTCGCCGACCCGGAAGGTTCCGCTGTCGGGCTGCTCCTGGCCGGTGATGATCTTGAACAGGGTCGACTTGCCGGCGCCGTTCGGGCCGATCACGCCGACGATGCCGTTGGGCGGCAGCTTGAAGGTCAGGTCCTCGAACAGGACCTTGTCGCCATAGGCCTTGGAGAGGCCGTTGGCCTCCAGCACCAGGTTGCCCAGGCGCGGGCCGGGCGGGATCTGGATGGTGGCGAAGCTCTGCGCCTCGCGCATGTTCTCCTGGGCGCGGACCATCTCGTCATAGGCGGCCAGGCGGGCCTTGGACTTGGCCTGGCGGGCCTTGGCCCCGGAGCGCACCCACTCCAGCTCGCGGGTCATGGCGCGCTGGCGGGCGGCGCTCTCGGACTGCTCCTGCACCACGCGCTTGGTCTTCTGCTCCAGCCAGCCGGAGTAGTTGCCCTCGTAGGGGATGCCCTTGCCGCGATCGATCTCCAGGGTCCACTTGGTCACCTGGTCCAGGAAATAGCGGTCGTGGGTGACCAGGATCACGCAGCCGGGGAAGGCCTCCAGGTGGTGCTGGAGCCAGGCCACGCTCTCGGCGTCGAGGTGGTTGGTGGGTTCGTCCAGCAGCAGCATGTCGGGCTTGCTGAGCAGCAGGCGAGCCAGCGCGATCCGGCGCTTCTCACCACCCGACAGCTTGTCCACCGGCCAGTCGTTCGGCGGGCAGCGCAGGGCGTCCATGGCCATCTCGATTTTGGAATCGATGTCCCACAGGTCGCCCGCGTCGATCTTCTCCTGGAGGGCGGTCATCTCCTCCATCAGCTCGTCGGTGTAGTTCTCGCCGAGCTCGGCCGCGATCGCGTTGTAGCGGTCGAAGATCTTCTTCTCTTCGCACCACGAGATGACGTTGCCCCAGACGTTCAGGGCCTCGTCGATATGCGGCTCCTGCTCCAGGTAGCCCATCTTCACGCCGTCGGCGGCCTTGGCCTCGCCGGAGAACTCCTTGTCGACGCCCGCGATGATCTTCAGCAGGGTCGACTTGCCCGAGCCGTTGACGCCGACGACGCCGATCTTGGCGTCCGAATAGAACGACAGCCAGATGTTCTCGAAGAGCTTCTTGGGGCTGCCGGGAAAGGACTTGGTCAGTCCTTGCATCTGGAAAATGTACTGCTGCGCCATGGGGCGTCCGCGCTCGCTTGGTCGGAATGTGGGAAGTCGGGCGAGCAGATAGCGGTGGCGAGGGTTATGCGCAACGGCGGAACCTCCCGTAACCCCATGCGTTGGCGTCGGACGGGGACGGGGGAACTACGAGTGCGCGCCGATGAGGTCGAACAATCACCCGGTCGTTCAGCGGGTGAGCTGATGGCTGACACCGGCCCGCCGGATCGAACCTTCCACCACCTGGTGGATGCGGTCAGCGACTACGCCATCTACATGCTGGACACCGAGGGCCGGATCGCCAGCTGGAACACGGGCGCCCATCGGCTGAAGGGCTACGTGGAAGCGGAGGTGCGCGGCCGGCACTTCTCACAGTTCTTCACGCCCGAGGATCGCGCCCGGCGCTTGCCCGAGGCCATCCTGGCGCGAGCGGCCCGCGACGGCCACGTCGAGGTCGAGGGCTGGCGGGTGCGCAAGGACGGCAGCCGCTTCTGGGCGCTGGGCACGCTCCACGCCGTGCGGGACGAGGCCGGCGCCCTGATCGGCTTCGCCAAGGTCACCCGCGACATGACCGAGAAGCACCAAACTCAACTCGACCTGCAGCGAGCGCACGAGCAGCTGGCCCAGAGCCAGAAGCTTGAAGCGCTGGGCAAGCTCACCGGCGGCGTGGCGCACGACTTCAACAACCTGCTGATGGTGGTCAGCGGCCAGGCCCAGCTGCTGCGCCGCAAGGTGGGGGACGACCTGCGGGCGCTGCGGGCGCTGGACGCCATTGAGTTGGCCGCCCGCCGCGGCGAGGACCTGACGCGCCACCTGCTGTCCTTTTCGCGCCGCCAGCGGCTGACCCCAACCTCCACCTCCCTGACGGGCCAGGCCTCGGGCCTGAAGGACCTCCTGGCCGCCAGCCTGCCGCCCGCGGTCCGGCTGGAGGTCGACCTGCCGCACGACCTCTGGCCGGTGGCCGTCGATGCCGGCGAATTCGAGCTGGCGCTGCTGAACCTGACCGTGAACGCGCGTGACGCCATGGCCGATGGCGGCACGCTCTCGCTGACCGGCGGCAACGTCACTCTGGACGGCTCCGGATCTGACCTGGCCGGCGACTTCGTCGCGCTGACCATCGCCGACACGGGCACGGGCATCGCCCCCGATATCCTGCCGAAGGTCTTCGATCCGTTCTTCACGACCAAGGAAGTCAACAAGGGAACGGGCCTGGGCCTGTCCCAAGTGTTCGGCTTCGCCCAGCAGTCGGGGGGCAAGGTCACGGTGGCCAGCGAGTTGGGCGCGGGGACGCGCTTCACGCTCTACCTGCCGCGCGCCGACAGCGCCCCGCGGCCGGCCGAGGAGGACGAGAGCCCCCTGGTCGCCGGCAGCGCCCGCATCCTGCTGGTCGAGGACAATCCGGAGGTGGCCGAGGTGGCCGGCCGCATGCTGGAAGAGCTGGGCCACGAGGTGCGAGCCGTCGGCAGCGGCGCGGCGGCGCTGGCGGCGTTGGCCGACGACAAGCAGATCGACCTGGTGTTCAGCGACATCGTCATGGCGGGTGAGCCTGACGGCCTGGGCATGGCCAGGCGGGTCCGCGAAGCCCTCCCGCACGTGCCGATCCTGCTCGCCACCGGCTACAGCGAAGCGGCCGCCCGGATCGGCGACGAGTTCCCGATCCTGCGCAAGCCCTACAAGCTGGGCGAGCTCAACCGCGCCATCGCCGAACGCCTGGCGCCGAAGGCCCTCGGCAAGCTGGTCGACCTGGAGACCGCCCGCCGGGCGCGGGCGCCGCGCGGGGACTAGCAAAAGGCCGCGGGAGAGCCGCCCGGCCGTGGCCGGCTGGGATAGCCCAGGCGTCGTGGCCCGAGCGCCGACCGGGGCCAGACGCCCCTCCCGCGAGTTGTCCCAAGGCCTGCCGAACGAACCGAAGTGGCCTGCCGAGGGGAGGAACTTGAAGCGCCTAGAGCCTTTCTGGTTCAGGTGGAATCACCTGAACCAGATAAAAAGGCTCGATCTTCAAAGCCTTAGAGCGCGTCGGGCGGCGAAACCGGCATCCACTTTCGCCTGACGCGCTCTAGTTGCGGGCGGCCTGGAGCCGGATCGCCGCCTTGTTGCAGGCGCGGACCTGGCCGTCCGAAAGTTCGCGGGCGCCGGACTTGTAGCTGGCCACGGGGCCGACCACGGCGACCACCTTCTTGCACTCACGGACCAGCCCATCGAGGTTGGTCTTTCGCTCGGCCGACCCCTGGCACTGATCGCCCTCGCAGCGCCACGCGACGCCGGCGATGGTCTCCTCGCGCGGCGGCGAGTTGGCCGCCACGAGGCGCGCTTCGCCTCGGTAGGCCGAGGCCTGCGCGAAGGCCGATTGGGCAAACGCCGTCCCTGACACGAACACCGCCACCGCGGCGATCGCGTCCACACACCTGAAGTTTTGCATTTTCGTGTTCCTTTGGGTAGAAAAGGGCACGACCGGTCGCTAAACTTAAAAAGAGCACGATCGGTCACTTTGTCAAGCAGGGAGGCTTGGCTTTTGCGAAAAGGTGAAGCGACGAGGGCCCGCATCCTCGAGGAGGCGACGCGTCAGGCGGCGCTGCGCGGCCTCACGGGCGTCAGCCTGGGCGACGTGGCCGATGCGGTGGGGCTGTCGAAGAGCGGCCTCTTCAAGCACTTCGATTCCAAGGACGACCTGCACCTCGCCGTCGTCCAGATGGTGACCGACCGCTTCCGCGACATCGTCTGGACCCCGGCCGCCGACCTGCCGCGGGGGCGTGCGCGGCTGGAGAAGGTCTTCGAGCTCTGGCTGCACTGGTGCGAGGAGGACTGGGCTGCGAGCGGTTGCCCGATCACGCAGCTCAGCGTCGAGCTCGACGACCAGCCCGGGCCGCTGCAGGACGTGCTGCGCCAGCAGCTGCAGGCGTTCCGCAAGACCGTGACGCGGGAGTTCCTGTGGCTGCGGGACCCTCCGCTCTCCGAGGCCGAGGCGCAGGCCGCCTACTTCCAGATGAAGAGTTTCATCCTTGGCCACTCGGATTCGCGGCGGATGATGGGCGACGCCGATGCGCGGCGTTCCGCCAATGGCGCCTTCGAGGCCCTGCTGGACCGAACGTCACGCGTCGCAGCCTGACCGGCTCCAGGAACGATAACTGCGCTGTCGCGTAGTCACTGCGATGGGTGGATCACCCGAGTGACGCGTAGAGGACGACAGCCATGCACAAGGACGAAGCCAAGGGCGCCGCCAAGGACATCGGGGGCGCGATCAAGGAAGCCGCCGGCAAGGTCACCGGCGACGAACGACTGCAGGCCGAAGGCGCCGGCGAGCGCGTCGAAGGCAAGGTGCAGAAGGGCCTGGGCGCGCTGAAGGACGCCGCCCGCGATGTGCTGAAGACCTAAGGCAAGGAGCTCGAGCCGGGGTCCGCATCCCCGGGCGGCCAAGATCCGGGCGTCCCAACGGCGCAGGACCCGGCCGCCTTCGGACCCTGGCGACGAGGCCAAGGGCCGCGCCGGAACCGGCTGCGGCCCTTGTCGCGTCAGGCCTCCCGGTCGATCTCCGCGAAGGTCTTGCCCTTGGTCTCGCGCGCCAGCAGCGCCGCGACCCCGGTGACCAGCGCCGCCGCCGCCACATAGATCGCGATCGGCGTGCCCGACCCGGTGGCCTGGAGCAGGGCCGCGGCGATCAGCGGCGCCAGGGAGCCGGCGAAGATCGACGTCACCTGATAGGCCAGCGACACGCCGGAATACCGCATCCGGGTGGGGAACATCTCGGCCAGGAACGCCGCCTGCGGCCCGTACATCGCCCCGTGGAAGAACAGCGCGCCGACGCAGGCCATGACGATCATCGCCGGCTGGGCGGTGTCCAGCAGGCGGAAGAAGACGAACGCCCAGATCATCATCCCGAACGCCCCGAAGGCGTAGACCGGACGCCGGCCGATGCGGTCGGACAGGGCTCCGAACAGCGGGATCAGGAAGACGTGGCAGGCCGAGGCGATCAGGATCGCCTCCAGCGCCACCCGTCGCGACAGGCCCAGCTGCTGGGTGACGTAGGTGATCGAGAAGACCGTGATGACATAGTAGCTGATGTTCTCGGCGAACTTCAGGCCGCCACCGATCAGCAGTTCCTTGGGGCGCCTGCGGATCGCCTCCAGGGTCGGGGCCTTCTCGATGGCGGCGGCCTCCTTGGCCACCTCGCGGAAGGCGGGGCTCTCCTCCACCGTGGTGCGGATCCACCAGCCGACGCCGATCAGCACCGCCGACAACAGGAACGGCACCCGCCAGCCCCAGGCCAGGAAGTCGGCCTCGCTCTGGAACGCGGCCATCACCGCCAACATCCCCGACGCCAGCAGGCTGCCCGCGGCCACGCCGGCCTGCGGGAAGCTGGCCCAGAGGCCCCGCCGAGCGGCATCGCCATGCTCGGCCACGATCAGCACCGCCCCGCCCCACTCGCCGCCCACCGCGAAGCCCTGGACGAGCCTGAGCGCGATCAGCATCGCCGGCGCCCAGATCCCCACCTGGTCGTGGGTGGGCAAGAGACCGATCAGCACGGTGGCCCCGCCCATCAGCACCAGGCTGAGCATCAAGAGCTTCTTGCGGCCGATCCGGTCGCCGAAATGCCCGAAGACGATGCCCCCCAGCGGCCGGGCCACGAAGCCCAGGGCATAGGTGGCGAACGCCAGCATGGTGCCGACCAACGGCTCCGACGACGGGAAGAACAGCTTGTTGAACACCAGCGCCGCGGCGGTGCCGTAGAGGAAGAAATCGTACCACTCGATGGTGGTGCCGATCATGCTGGCGGCCACCACCTTGCGCAGCGTGGCGGGCGACGACACGGCCCCGGTCGAACTCATTGCGCTATCCCCCATCCGCCGCTCCCAGGCGCCGGTTCGGGGGGACTGTCCGGGCCCGGAGGCGTCAGCGCAAGGCCCTGCCCAAGCCCGCGGCGCCGGGCGGCGTCTGGTCGCACCCAGGGCCGCGTAGGGTTGACGTTAAGGATTGGCCCGCCATCTTGCGACCTTCCTAACGACGGCCCCGGAGGCTAGATGCCCAACCTCGTCCGCCGCAGAGAGCTGCTCATGTTCGGAGCCGCCGCCGGCCTCGCCGTGATCGCCGGCCCCGCCTGGACCCGGCAACTGGATGTCTGGGAGCCGCGCCGCGCGATCCTCGACAACCTCCACACCGGCGAAAAGTTCAACGAGGTCTATTTCGCCAACGGCAGCTACCTGCCCGATGCCCTGGCCGAGGCCACCCGGGTGATGCGCGACTGGCGCACCGGCGAGGAGCGCTTCATCGACCCCGGCCTGTTCGACGCCCTGCACGCCATCGGCGGAAAGCTGGAGACCCGCGCGCCGTTCCAGGTCATCTCCGGCTACCGCTCGCCCAGGACCAACGCCATGCTGCACGGCCGCTCGAAGGGCGTCGCCACCAACAGCCAGCACACCGTGGGCAAGGCCATCGACGTCCGCGTCCCGGGCGTGGAGCTGTCGAACCTGCGCAACGCCGCCCTGTCGCTCGGCGCCGGCGGCGTCGGCTTCTACCCTGTCTCGAACTTCGTCCATGTGGACACCGGCCGCGTCCGCCAGTGGCGCGGGTCCTGACCTAGACGGGCGGCGCTTCCGTCGGCGGGTCGGGCTCGACCGTGGTCATGCCCGTGGCGGCGGCGTCGTCCTCGATCTGCTGTTCCTCGGGCGTGCGCTCGACCGGCTTCGGCGGTTCTGGCGCAGCGACCGGCGCTTCGACGACGGGTGCGGGCGGCGCGGCCTCGACCACCGGCGGCGGCTCGGGCGTCTTCTCCACCGGCTTGTCGAAGTCGAGGTTCCGGCTCACGGCCAGAGCCACCAGGACCGCCGCGCAGGCCGCCGCGATCCACAAGACCTTCTTCAGCATCTAGGCCCCCTCAGACCTTCGTACCCGACGCCAGCACGCCTGTGCGCTGGAGCAGCTCGCGGTCCCAGTTATACGGGTCCGAGCGGAAGTGCATCTGCCCATCCGAGCCGCCGAACGCCGTCCAGTAGAGGATGAACACCGGGACCTGGACCGCGAGCCTCGCACGTACGGTCTTGTCGCCTTCCAGCTGCTTGTCGATGGCCTCGGGGGTCCAGGTGGCGTCGCCGTTCAGTAGCGCCTCGGCCAGCGCCCGGGGCTTTTCCACCCGGACGCAGCCGTGGCTGGCGTTGCGCGCATAGAGATCGAAGCCGCCCTTGGACGGGGTGTCGTGCAGGTAGACTGCGAACGGATTGTCGAAGTCGAACTTGAACCGGCCCAGGGCGCTCTGGTCGCCCGAGGCCTGCTGCAGCCGCGGCTGGCCGCCCTGGACCGGGATGATCCGATAGCCGTTGCGGGCGAAGTAGCCGGGGTTGGCCTTCTCCTTCGGCCAGAGCTCGCGCTGCGCGATGCCGGACGGCACGTTCCACGGCGGGTTGATCACCACCGAGTGGATCGCCGACGTCAGCATAGGCGTCTCGTCGCCCGGCTTGCCCGAAACGGCCTTCATCGACATCACCGGCTTGTCGTCGCGGAACAGGGTGACGATCGCCGCGCCGGTGTTCACCTGCACCCGGGTGGCCGGCATGGTCGCCGGCATCCAGCGCCAGCGCTCCATATTGGCGACGATCTGCAGGATCCGCTGGCCGACCGGCTGGTTGAGGTACGAGAGCGTACCGTTCCCGACCACGCCGTCGGGCTTCAGGCCATAGCGCCGCTGAGCGCGTATCACGGCGTCCTGCAGCGGCTTGTCGAAGGTCGCGGAGCCGGTGGCGGCCACGGCGCTGTCCTCGACCGCCAGCCGGGCGCGCAGCATGGCGACGCGGGGGTCCGTGGAGCCCAGCTCCATCTTCGGGCCCTCGATGATCGTCTTCCAGCCGCCCTTGGCCGCGATCTCCCGGTAGCGGACGAGGCCGCGCTTGAGGGCGGCGTAGCCGGAGTAGCGGGGAGGCAGACCATCCAGCCAGGCCTGTAGCCGCCCCTCGGCCAGCGCGCCCGCCAGGTCCGGGCGAGGATCGTAGGCCGCCGGACGCACCTGCCACAGCTCGGGGAACTTGTCGGGGTCCATGCGGCCGATGCGGACGTCGTGGGCGTAGCGCATCAGGCCGTCGGCCAGGGCGGTTTGCTGGGCCGGCGTCAGGGTCCCGTCTTCGGGCAGGCCGTCGGGCACATAGGCCTTGGGCTGCAGGCCATGCAGGTCGGCGGCGCGCAGGGCCTTCAGCGCCACCTGGGCCTGGGCCGGTGTCAGCGCGGGGATCTCGACCGGAGGCGGCGGCGGGGGAACCGGGGCGGCCGGGAGCGCCAGGACCGGAGGCGCGGCCGCGGGCTGCGCATCCGCCAGGTTGCCCAACGCCAGCGGCGCCAAGGCGGCCAAAGCCAGGCAGCGCCCGATGCGTCCGCCCCGCAAGCCATCGCCGCCCATGTCTTTACCCGGTCCTTCTCTGTTGCTCGGGGTATCTACGCGCCCCGACGATCATTGGATGAAACGCATATCTGGGCCTCGCCGCTCAGTGTGTCGACGGGGCCGCACGACGTGACAGTGCGACTGTCACTTCCAGGCAACATATAACGCGTTATGCTGGAGGGTACGCGTGGACCGTCCCGCCGGGATCGGTGACCTCGCCGTCGCCGACGTAGCAGGGTCCGACCGGCGCCTTGCCGTGGCCGCCCGGGATGTCCAGAACATAGGTGGGCTGGCAGAGACCGGAGACCTTTCCGCGCAGGCTCCGCATCAGCGCCTGACCCTCCGCGAGCGTGGTGCGGAAGTGGGCGGTGCCCGGCGCGAGGTCGGCGTGGTGCAGGTAGTAGGGCTTGATCCGCAGCTCCACGAAGCGACGCATGAGGGCCTCCAGCGTCGCCGCGTCGTCGTTGACGCCCTTCAGCAGCACGGTCTGGCTGACCATCGGGATGCCGGCCTCCAGGATGCGGGCGCAGGCGGCCTCGGCGGCGGGCGTCAGTTCGTCGGCGTGGTTGGCGTGCAGCCCGACCCAGGTGGTCTTGCCGGGCGCCCGGAGCGCGGCGACCAGGCCGGGGGTGATCCGCCCCGGATCGACCACAGGCACGCGCGTGTGGAAGCGCACGACCTTCACGTGGCCGATCTTCGCCAGCCGGGCCATCAGGTCGCGCAGGCGACGGACCGACAGGATCAGCGGATCGCCGCCCGTGACGATCACCTCCCAGATCTTAGGGTCGCCGGCGATGTAGGCCATGGCCGCGTCCAGCTGCCGCGGCGACAGCGGCCTGACGCCCTCCGGCCCCACCATCTCCCGGCGGAAACAGAAGCGGCAGTAGACGGCGCAGGCGTGGTTGGCCTTCAGCAGCACGCGGTCCGGATAGCGGTGGACGATCCCCTCGACCGGGCTGTGGACGTCGTCGCCGATCGGGTCGGCGCGTTCGTCCGGCATATGGTCCAGCTCGGCGGCGGTCGGCACGAACTGGCGCCCTATCGCCTCGTTGTCGGGGATCAGTTCGGCCATGGCCGGCGTGATGGCCACCGCGTAGCGGGCGGCGACGCCCTCCAGCTCCGCGAACTGGTGCGGAGAGACGAGGCCGGCGTCGACCAGGTCGGCGGGCGTGCGAAGAGTGCGGGCGGTCATGGCGGGGCGCATATGGCCCAAGCGGCGTCTCGCGGCAAATGCGGCCTGGAGCCTTGCTGGGCTTGGCGACCCCTCATCCCTTCCTGCTCGTCATCGCCCGGCTTGTCCGGGCGACCCATGATCCCCGCGGTGCAGTGTGAAGCGCGGCGGCGCGGCTGTGGGCGACCACCCTCTCCCGCGATCATGGGTGGCCCGGACAAGCCGGGCCATGACGTTCCCGAGTTTAAGCCGCGCGCTCCTCGTCCAGCGCCTCGCGCACCCGCCGCGCCAGCTGTTCGATGGTGAAGGGCTTGGGCAGCAGGGCGGACCGCACGCTCTCGGCTCCGCTGGCGTCGCGGGCGTATCCGGTGGTGTAGAGGACCTTCAGCGTCGGCATGGCGGCGCGGGCCTGCTCGGCCAGCTGCAGCCCGTTCATGCCGGGCATGACGATGTCGGTGAACAGCAGGTCCGCGGCCGGCCGGGCCGAGAGCCAGCGCAGCGCCTCGTCGCCGTCCGACGCCTCGGCGACCGCATAGCCCAGGTCGCGCAGGGTCTCGACCGATAGCCGGCGCACGTCGGGCTCGTCCTCGACCACCAGCACCGCCTCGCCGTCCCGCGCGCGCGGCAACGGGCCGGTGGCAGGAGGCGGCCCGCGCGCCTCGGCCACGGCGCCCGTCCAGCGCGGCAGATAGATCGCCACGGTCGAACCCCGCCCCACGTTCGACCGGATGGTCACCTGGCCGCCCGACTGGCTGACGAAGCCGTACACCTGGCTGAGGCCCAGGCCGGTCCCGCGCCCCACCTCCTTGGTGGTGAAGAACGGCTCGAAGGCCCGCTCGATCACGGCGGGCGTCATCCCGACGCCCGTGTCCCGGATGCGGATGACCACGTGCTCGCCGGCCGCCGGCCCGTCGGGATCGTCCGGGACAGCGCCCGTGACGTTCGCGGTCTCCAGCGTCAGGCGACCGCCCTCCGGCATGGCGTCGCGGGCGTTGACCGCAAGGTTGAGGAGCGCGTTCTCCAGCTCGGCGGCGTCCGCGTGGACCGGCCACAGGTCCTTGGCCAGGACCGCCTCGACCTCGACCTGCTCGCCCAGCGAGCGGCCCAACAGCTCCGTCACGCCACCCATCAGCTCGTTGACGTCCAGGGGCTCGGGGTCGAGCCGCTGGCGCCGGGCGAAGGCCAGCAACCGGCCGGTGAGCACCGCCGCCCGGCGCGCGCCCTCGGCGGCGTTGTCGATGTAGCGCCCGATGCGCGGATCCTCGTTTCCGATCATCCGGCGCTTGGCCATGTCCAGGCTGCCGACAACGATCGCCAGCATGTTGTTGAAGTCGTGGGCGATGCCGCCGGTGAGCTGGCCGATGGCTTCCATCTTTTGCATCTGCCGCATCTGGCCCTCCGCGGCCTCGCGCCGGGCCATTTCGCCGCGCAGCTCGCTGGTCCGCGCCTCGACGCGGTCCTCCAACCCGGCGTTGGCCTCCCGAAGCTCGGCCCGCGCCTGCTCTGCGAGCAGGGCCGCGCGGGCCTGCATCAGGACCGCGAACGTCAGCGCCAGGGTCATCGCCGCCCCGAGGACGCCGGTCCAGTAGGCCAGCGACCGGTTGCTGCCGGCCTCGAAGGCGGGACGGGTGCGGACGACCAGCGTCCAGGGCCGGCCCGCCACCTCGACCACCCGCACCGCCGTGAGCCGCGCGGGCGCCGCCGCCCCTTCGGTGCCGAACAGCAGATTCTGGGCGCGCGGCGCTCCGTCGTAGACCGCTACGTCGACCAGCCGCTCCGGGTTGGCCGGGAACACCGGTTGCAGCAGATCGCCGGCCCGCAGCGGGCTGTAGGCGAAGCCCTGCAGGCGGGCGCCGCCGCGCCCGTCCGGATGGGTGACCGGCAGGAACATCAGCAGCCCTCGCTGGGGGAAGAGCCCGCTCTCCTGGACCAGGGTCACGGCGCCGGACATCGCCAGGTCACCCGTCGCCGCCGCGCGGGTCATCGCCTCGCGCCGGATGGCCTCGGTGGACATGTCGTAGCCGATGGCCGAGGCGTTCCCGCCCGTCGGCGGCGAGAGGTAGACAATGCTGGTGTAGACGGGACGCGGCCCGGCCGGCCAGACGCGGAAGTCGGCAACCCCTTCCCGCTTCATCCGGGCCTCGAGCGCCTGGCGCGCGGGTTCGCCCTCGACCCGGGCCGTATAGCCAATGCCCAGGACGCCAGGGTAGCGGCTGCCCAGGCCCAGGCGACCGACATAGGTGGAGAATTCCCGGGTCGACACATCCTCGCTGGCCGCGAACAGGCCCGCCGCGCCGCGCAGCAGGGCGCTGTGGCCCGCCATCCGCTGCTTGAGCGCGCTCACCGCCTGGTTCGCCTCCGCGCGCAGGCGCGAAGCGTCGCGCGCGTCGTTCGCGTCGAGCAGCTGAACAGCCGTCAGCACGGTCGCGGCGGCGCCTACCAGCATGGCCAGGGCCGGAACGATCAGGTGAGGTAACCAGCGAGAAAAGCTAAGCTTTGCCACGTGGTTAAGGGGTCGTCAGGCCGCCTCGGGTGTCAAGGTCAAAGCCGCCCGCTCAGGCCACCGGCGTCCAGAGCACCTGCTCAATGCGGGAAGCGCCGGCGGCCAGCATCACCAGCCGGTCGAAGCCCAGCGCGCCGCCGCTGGCCGGTGGCATCGACGCCAGGGCGGCCAGGAAGTCCTCGTCCAGCGGATAGGTCTCGCCATACAGCCGCTGCTTCTCGGCCATCTCGATCTCGAATCGGCGGCGCTGTTCGGCGGCGTCGATGAGCTCGCCGAAGCAATTGGCCAGCTCGACGCCGCAGGCATAGAGCTCGAAGCGCTCCGCCACCCGCGGATCGCCGGGCTTGGGCCGCGCCAGGGCGGCCTCCGACACCGGGTACTCGCACAGGATGGTCGGCCGGCCGTGGCCCAGCCTGGGCTCCACCTTCTCGACGATCACCCGGCTGAACACGTCGGCCCAGGTGTCGTCGGCCGCGACCCGGACGCCCGCGGCCCGCGCCTGCCCGGCCAGGTCCTCGGCGAACACGTTGATCCCGGCGTAGCGATCGAACGCCTCGGCCACCGTCACCCGCTCGGGCTCGGCGAACGGATCGGCGACGATCCCGCGCCACGTGAGCGCCGTCGCGCCCGCCGCCTCAGCGGCCAGGCGCATCAGGGCGGCGCAGTCGTCCATCAGCGCCTCGTAGGCCGCGCCTGCCCGGTACCACTCCAGCATCGTGAACTCAGGGTGGTGCAGCGGCCCCCGCTCGCGGTTCCGCCAGACCTTCGCCAGGGTGAAGATCGCCGTCTCGCCCGAGGCCAGCAGCTTCTTGCACGCGAACTCCGGCGAGGTGTGCAGGTACATCGGCCGCGCCTCGCCGGCCGTGGTCAGGGCCTGGGTGGCGAAGGCGTGCAGGTGGGCCTCGTTGCCCGGCGAGACCTGCAGGGCAGCGGTCTCCACCTCCGTCAGGCCCTGGGCGTCGAACCAGCCGCGCACGGCCCGCGTGATCCGGCCCCGGGCGGCCAGGAACGGCTGGCGGTCGGGGCGCTTGCGCGGATCCCACCAGGGGCTTTCGAAGGGTTCGCTCAAAAGGGTGCGGCTACGCGGGGGGCTGGAGATTTCGGCGCACATCGCTATAGGGGCGCCACAAGAATTTCATCAGCGGAATCGCGCGGGGCTCCCGCCGGGTCCGCCGCATCACCTAAGGACTCTTCGTGAAAGTCATCGCCAGCTCGCTCCGGAAGGGCTCCGTCGTCGACATGGACGGCAAGCTCTACGTCGTCCTGACCGCCGAAAACATCCACCCCGGCAAGGGCACCCCGGTGACCCAG
>Ga0255338_1000648_pt1 | contig 94169 bp, 84 predicted proteins | sample MeOH1_35cm_T4_19_FD_203715 | JGI IMG/M metagenome (GOLD analysis project Ga0255338, IMG submission 203715) | Sandy soil microbial communities from University of British Columbia, Vancouver, Canada - MeOH1_35cm_T4_195 | ecosystem: Engineered > Artificial ecosystem > Sand microcosm > Unclassified ...
CATCGCGGCCCGTTCGGCCCAACCAAGTCAAACGGCTATCACACTGACGCTGTCATGAGATGCTGACGATCTCAAATCTCGACGGTCAGCAAGTGTCGGTCTCGGTCGAAACCTGCCCGGGGATGACCGTGGGGTGGGGTCACGCAGTCGTCCGGCGAAGGATGGGCCGCGAGGCGCCCTGCCCCGCTCCGGCGCCGCGGCTCAGAAGCCGTCGACGCCGAACGAGTAGCCGATCGTCAGCCCGACCGCGTACTGGTCGGCCGAGCCGAGCTTCTTGACGATCGGGCTGTCGGCGGCGTTGCCGACCAGGCGGTCGTAGCGGGCGTAGGCGGAGGTGGTCCAGCGCTCGTTCCACTGGTAGCCGGCGCCGGCGAGCACGCCGACCGACATGATGCCGCCGCCCGGATCGTAGGGCGTGACGCGGCCGTTGCGCACCGCTTCCTTGCGGGTGACGCCGAAGTAGCCGTCCATGAACTGCGAATCGACCACCGTCATGCGCGGGCCGGCGGCGAGCGTCCACTTGTCGATCCTGGCCACGCCGTCCATGGCGAAGTCGGCGATGATGCCGCTCTCGCTGTTGAAGCCGTGCCGCACCTCGACGCGGCCGCGCAGCCACTCGGTCGGCCAGACCTCGCCGTAGAGGCCGAGCTCGATCGTCCAGGGAATGCTGTTGAGGCCGTGCAGCTTGTTGTCGGAGCCGTTGTAGCGGCCGGCCTGGTAGCGCCCGACCGGGCCGACGGAGAAGAACTCGTTGCCGAACAGCGACCAGTCGAAGCCGTCGTCGGCGGCGGCGAAGCCCTCGGGCGTGCCGGCCTTGCGGAAGGAGAGCGACGGATAGGCGATGAAGTCGTTGCTCTCCGAGCCGAGGAAGTCCGGCTCGTAGATCGCCGCCGCCTTGATGGTGATGATCCAGCCTTCGGCCGGCAGCGGCGACGTCATGAGGTCGGCCGCCGGATCGGCGGCGAGCGCCGTGCCGGCGGACGCGATCACCGCGCCCGCGAGAAGACCGGTCCGAATCCGCTGCATTCGTTCACTCCAGGATAGCCGCACACGGCGAGGCTGGACCGGCGCGCGGCTGCCCATCCATCCGTGTAGAGCACGGGGCTGCGATGTTGAAGCCCCTTGCGAGGCTTGCCGTCGGCAGGCCTAAAGAATGATGAAGCATTCCCGGCGCCCCGTGACGGCGGCGCCACACCGGAGGCGCCCGATGCCGCACTCCCGAGCCCCGGCGCGACCCGGCGAGGTCGCCCTGCCCTTCGATCCCGGCGCCGGGCCGGCGGACGCCGGCGTCGTCTTCGTCGGCCGGGTGCGCACCCCGTGGCGCGACCGCGACGACTGCCCGCACAGCATCCGCGCCGCGCGCGAGCGGGCGGACGGCGCGGCGACCGTGGAGATCGACGCGCCCTACCGGCCGGGCCTCGCCGGCCTTGAGCGGGCGAGCCACGTCATCCTGCTCTACTGGATGGACCAGGCGCGGCGCGACCTCGTGGTGCAGCGGCCGCGCCACCTCGGCGAGACGCGCGGCACCTTCGCGCTGCGCTCGCCGGTCAGGCCGAACCCGATCGCGCTGGCGGTGACGCGGCTCCTCGGCGTCGACGTCGAGGCGGGGCGCCTCACCGTCGAGATGGTCGACTGCCTCGACGGCACGCCCCTCGTCGACGTGAAGCCCTACCACCCGTCGATCGATTCGGTGCCCGAGGCGACCGTCGGTTGAGCCGCGGCGGCGCCGTCAGGGCCGGTAGAGCCACTGCTCCGGCACCTTGACCGTCGCCGTGTCGCCGGTCGCGACCTCCCCGGCCCGCTCGACCGAGGCGACGACGCCGCGCAGCCCGCGCGCCTCGCGCGGGAACGCGAGCTCCAGGGCGGCGTCGCCGAGATGGCCGGCGATGCCGCGGCCGGCGATCCGGCACGGCGCGTTCTGGTCCTCGACGGCGACGACCGCGCCGCCGGCGAGCACGATCCGGCTGCCGCGCGGCAGGAAGGAGAGCCGCGGCACGCCTTCGATCACGAGGTTGGCGCCGATCCACGCCGGCTCGACCACGGCGACGCCGAGCCGCGCCGCGACCTCGGCGAGTTCCTCCACCGAGACGACCGTGACCTGGCGATCGTTGCGGATCGGCGTCCCGCGCGCGTACCAGGGCTCGCGCCCGCCCGAGCGGCGGACGTGGCCGGCGTGGCGGTCGCCGTCGATGCCGGCGAGCCCGAGCGCCAGCGTCTCGACCGCCACCGTCTCGAAATGCCCGGGGTCGGCGGTCCGCAGGACGGCGACGACGCGCCCCTCGATCGTCTGCGGCGGTGCGCTCGTCGGCTCGTCCACGGCGATGCTCCCTGTCTCGATTGCCCGGCACGGCGTGCCGTCGGGGTTAGGCCGCCCGGCCGGCCCCGGCAAGCGGAATGGCGCGACGATGCCGTTCCTCCGTCACGGGGACTCGGCTAGTCTGCCACGACACGTCCGCCACTGGCGGGCGCAGGATAACAGGAGCTGGCCATGGCGACGGGCGTGCACGGGACTTCCCTCGGAAGCAAGATCGAGGCGATCAGTGGCAAGTGGGGCTGGTTCGTCGCGGCCGGCATCGCCCTGATCATCTTCGGCATGATCGCCCTCGGCAACCTGATCCAGGCCACCGAGGCGGTGATCTTCGTCACCGGCATCATGCTGATGGTCGCCGGCGTGGTGCAGATCGCGCACGCCTTCGGCGCCACCGGCTGGGGCAAGGTGATCTACTGGGTGCTGAGCGGGCTGCTCTACGTCGCGGCGGGCTTCGTCGCGCTGATGAACCCGATGATCGCCGCGGCGGTCTTCACCCTGCTGCTCGCCGCCACGGTGTTCGCGCTCGGCGTCGTCCGCATCGTCGCCGGCTTCGACGCCAAGCCGGCCCAGGGCTGGGGCTGGGTGGTCGCCGGCGGCGTGCTGACGCTGCTGTTCGGCATCCTGATCGGCATCGGCTGGCCGATCAACTCGCTGTGGCTGATCGGCATGCTGCTCGGCATCGACCTCATCTTCCAGGGCGTCGCCTGGGTCGCCTTCGGCTTCGCGCTGCGCCGGCGGGCCTGAGCGGAGCTCCGCTCGGACGACGATCCGCCGCCCCGAGGAGCACGCCATGGCCGAGGCCATCGACATGACCATCACCGCCGACGCGTCGACGCCGGCGGTGGTGCTGGGGATCGTCGAATCCTTCTGCGAGCACCACGCCGTGCCGCCGCGGCCGGCCTATGTGCTGACGCTGGTGGTCGAGGAGCTCGTCACCAACGTCGTCAACCACGCCTATCGCGGCACGTCCGGGCCGATGGAGCTGCGCATCGGCTTCGCCGACGGCCGCATCGCCGGCGAGGTGGTCGACAGCGGCCCGCCGTTCGACCCGACGGCGATGGAGACGCCGGACGTCGACGCCGCGCTCGAGGACCGCGACATCGGCGGCCTCGGCGTGCACATCGTCCGGACGATGGTCGAGGCGCTCGACTACGCGCGCGAGGACGGCCGCAACGTCCTACGCTTCCGCGTCGCCCTCTGAGAGACTGGTCGGAAGTCGGCCCCGCCCCGCGGTCGGCCTGCGGCGTCAGCCGCCGCAGGTCTGCAGGGCGCCGAGCACGGCGTCGCGCGCCGGGCCGACGAGCGGCTGGGTGTAGGACACCTGCTCGACGTCGACCGCCGTCACCACCTTCACCGCCTTGGTCGAGGCGCACTGGCAGCGCACGACGGCGGTGTCGCGGATCTCCTTCATCTCCGGGCGGCGCCAGATCTCGATGATGCAGGCGTCGAGCAGGCGGCGGCGCATGCCGTCCGGCCCCATCGGCACGGCCTCGGTCTCCGGCGGGGTGGGCGCCACCGTCTCCTGGGCCATGGCCGGGCGGACGATCGGCGCGGCGAGCCCCGCCACCAGCACTGCGGCGACGACGCCGCCGACGACGCACTTCATGTTCGACACCCGTTGGGCTGGCCGGCCGGCCGCGAGCGCCGCCGGCATGTGGAATCACGCCGCCGGCACGACCGAGACGTGGCAGTCGTGGAAGGCGGCACCTCCGTATGGAGCGACAGGATCGGCGCCAGTCAAGACGTTGATGCCGCCGCCGTCGAGAAAGGCGTCGTTCGGCCACAGCCCTTCCGACACCACCACCCCGCGCGGCAGGCCGGCGAACAGCGTCGCGTGCAGGCGCACGCCGCCGCGGGCGTTGGCGAGCCGGACGACGTCGCCCTCGCCGATGCCGAGCGGCGCGGCGTCGTCGGGGTGGATCATCACCGTCGGCCGGCCCTCCTTGGCGCGCGACGACGGCGTCTCGTTGAAGGTCGAGTTGAGGAACGAGCGGGCCGGCGCGGTGACGAGGCGGAACGGCGCCGCCGCCGTCGCCGCCTCCGTCACGTCCCACTGGTCCGGCAGCGCCGGGAGGTTTTCCCACGGCCCCATCGGACCGTCGTTGGCGGCGGCGATCGCGGTCCAGTCCGGCCGGAAGCGGAACTTGCCGTCGGGGTAGCCGAAGCCGTCGAGGAAGTGGGCGCGGCGGAAGTCGGGCTGCCGGTCGAGCCAGCGCCCCGCCTCGAGCTCGGCGAGCGTTCCCATGCCGGAGTGCCGCAGCATCCAGTCGACGTGCTCGCGCGGGCTCATCGCGAAGCCCGGGTGCTCGGCGCCGAGCCGCGCCGCGAGCGCCGTCACCACCGCGTGGTTGTCGCGGCACTCCCCCGGCGGGTCGACCATCCGGCCGCTGAACAGCACGTACTGGTGGCCGCCGCCGCGATAGACGTCGTCGTACTCGACGAACATCGCCGCCGGCAGCACGACGTCGGCCATCCGCGCCGTCTCGGTCATGACCTGCTCGTGCACGCAGAGGAACAGGTCCTCGCGGGCGAGCCCTGCGAGCACGCGCGACTGCTCCGGGCAGACCGAGGCCGGGTTGGTGTTCTGGACGATCATCGCCGCGACCGGCGGGCCGCCCTTCAGCGCGTCGGCGTCGCCGCACAGGATGGCGCCGAGCCGCGACTGGTCGAGCCGGCGCGTCGCCGTTGCGCCGGGAATGTCGAGGCCCTCGATCATCGTCTTGTCGAGGCCGAAGATGGCGTTGTTGTTGTGGAAGGCGCCGCCGCCCTCGTGCTGCCAGGCGCCGCTGACGGTGGCGATCGAGGTCGCCGCGTGCATGGCGACGGTGCCGTTGCGCGAGCGCGTGAAGCCGTAGCCGAGCCGGAAATAGGTGCGCGGGGTGGTGCCGACGAGGCGGGCGAACGCCTCGATCTCCTCGACCGCGAGCCCGGTGACGGCGGCCGCCCACGCCGGCGTGCGGGTTTCGAGGTGCTTTTCGAGCGCCTCCGGGCAGTCGCTGTAGCGGGCGAGATAGGCGCGGTCGGCGTGGCCGTCGCGGAACAGCACGTGCATCACCGCGCAGGCGAGCGCCGCGTCGGTGCCGGGCTTTAGGATCAGCGCGACGTCGGCCTGCTTCGCCGTCTCGGTGCGGTAGACGTCGACGACGACGATCTTCGCGCCGCGCGTCTTCCGGGCGCGGATCGCGTGCGTCATCACGTTGACCTGGGTCGCGACCGCATTGGTGCCCCAGATGACGACGAGGTCGGACTTCGCCATCTCGCGCGGGTCGGGCCCGGCGAGGCGCCCGGTGCCGGCGGTGAAGCCGGTCCACGCCGGGTTGGTGCAGATCGTGCCGAACATCCGCGAGTAGCCCATCGCGTGGGTCAGGCGGTTGAGGCCGTCGCGCTGCACCAGCCCCATCGTGCCGGCGTAGTAATAGGGAAAGACGCTCTCCGCCCCATGCCGCGCCGCGGCGTCGCGAAAGGCCTCCGCGGTGCGGTCGAGCGCCTCGTCCCAGGTGATCGGGCGGAATCGGCCGGAGCCCTTCGGGCCGTCGCGCAGGAGCGGCCGGGTCAGCCGGTCGGGATGGTTCGCGCGCTCGGCGTAGCGGGCGACCTTCGCGCAGATGACGCCGGCGGTGTAGTCGTTGCCGGCGGCGCCGCGCACCCGGCCGATGCTGCGCCCGTCGATCACCTCGACGTCGAGCGCGCAGGTCGACGGGCAGTCGTGCGGGCAGGCGCCGGGGCGGACGACGGGGGCGTTCATGAGCTCGCGGCCTTCAGCCATCGACGACACGCGCCGAGCATAGGACGGCGGCCGGCCGCTGCGAAGGCGCCCGAAACGAAAAGGGCCGGCCCGAAGGCCGGCCCCGATCGGGGTCGCGGAGGTCGCGGCGTCAGCCGACGATCTCGATCTCCGAGAAGAAGAAGGCGATCTCCTGCGCCGCGGTCTCCGGCGCGTCGGAGCCGTGCACGGTGTTCTCGCCGATCGACAGCGCCAGCTCCTTGCGGATGGTGCCCGGCGCGGCCTTCGACGGGTCGGTGGCGCCCATCACTTCGCGGTTCTTGAGGACGGCGTTCTCGCCCTCGAGCACCTGCACCACCACCGGGCCGGAGATCATGAACTCGACGAGCTCGCCGAAGAACGGCCGCTCCTTGTGCACACCGTAGAAGGCCTCGGCCTGGGCGCGGGTGATGCGGATGCGCTTCTGGGCGACGACGCGCAGTCCCGCCGCCTCGAGCATGGCGACGACCTTGCCGGTAACGCCGCGCTTGGTGGCATCCGGCTTGATCATCGAGAAGGTGCGTTCGGTGGCCATGGGGTCTCCGCCGTGGTTCTTAGGTGGGCCTTGGGGAAAGTGCGCGGACCTATAGCCGCCCGGCCACGCTCCCGCAAGGCGGGGGTCCGCCCGCCCCTCAGGAGGCGACGGCCCTGCGCCCGAGGCCGCCGTGGAGGTCGAGCAGCCGGTCGTGCCACTCGGCCACCGGGTCGTCGGCGGCGAGCACGGCGACGGGGCTGACGACGCGCTGCCACTGCAGCGAGCCGAAGACGATGTAGTCGTGGTAGAGCGGCGCGTCGCCGCCGATGAACGGCTGGCGCCGCAGCATGCCGCGCAGCGGCGCGAGCCGCTCGCGCAGCTCCTCGACGCGGGCGGCGCCGCGGTCCTCGAACGCCTCGATCGGCTGGCCGAGCCGGCTCGCCCGGCTCTCGCGGAAATAGGGCTGGTCCTCGGCGGCGAGGAGATCGTGGATCTCGCCCACGAGCAGCTTCAGCAGCGTCGGGTGCAGCGCCGTGAACGCCCACGCCTCGACGAAGCGCGCCGACGCCTCGCCGCCCGGCCCGCCGAAGAGGCTTGGCCGGTCGGGATAAGCCTCCTCGAGGTAGGCGGCGATCGCGAAACTGTCGGCGACCACCCGGCCGTCGTCCTCGAGCACCGGCACGGTCTTCTGGCCGCCGCCGAGGATCGACGGAATGCCGGTGAACGGCACGCCGACCGCCTCGAAGGCGAGCCCCTTGTGGGCGATCGCCATCTTGGCGCGCCAGCAATAGGGCGAGAAGCGGCGGTCGTCGCCGCCGGCGAGGTCGAAGAGGCGGATGGTCATCGGCGGTCTCCTCCGCTATCTGCGCTGCGGCCGGGTGGGCGGACCATTTATGACAGCGCTGTTGCCCAAATTTGTGCGCCCATCGCGCGCGCTTGGCCAGACCGAACGGGAGGACGCCGATGGACGGGCTGTTCAGCATGATGGCCGGCTACAACGCCTGGGCCAACCGGCGGCTCTATGACGCAGCCGCCGCCCTGCCCGACGCCGACTACCGCGCCGACCTCGGCGCCTTCTTCGGCTCGCTGCACCGGACGATGAACCACATCCTGGCCGGCGACCGGATCTGGATGAAGCGCTTCACCGGCACCGGCGAGGCGCCGACCGCCCTCGACGCCGTGCTCTACGACGACCTCGGCGCGCTCCGGGCCGCCCGCGAGGCGGAGGACGCCCGCATCCTCGCCTGGGTCGCGGGCCTCGATGCGGCGGCGCTCGCCGGGCGGTTCCGCTACCGGGCGATCGTCGTCCCACAGGAGTTCGAGCAGCCGCTCGCCCCGGCGCTGGTGCATTTCTTCAACCACCACACCCACCACCGCGGACAGTGCCACGCCCTCCTCACCCGCCTCGCCGGCGACGCCCCGAGCTTCGACCTCATCCTCTACCAGCGCGAGACCGGGATCGGGTGCTGAGCGCCACCCCCGTTTCTTGACCCTGGGGGACCCGACCGCTAGACAGCCCTGCCGCCGCTCCGCACCCGTCCGGAGGACGCCCAGGCCTGCCCGAGAAGGCCCGCCCGACAAGGCCCGCACGATGACGATCGTCCTCCATATCGGCTTCCCGAAGACCGGCAGCTCGGCGCTGCAGTACGGCTTCGAGAAGAACCGCGAGATCCTGGCGGCGAACGGCATCCACTACGGGCAGGGCCACGTCTCGGCGCTGACCTCGCGCGGCGGCATCACCAGCGGCAACGGCGCCCGCCTCGCCCAGTATCTCGTGCCGCGGCGGCGCACGCCGGACTTCGACGAGGCGGCGTTCGCCGAGCGCTTCGCCAGCCGCTACGTCTCGGCCGACCACCCGATCAGCCTGATCTCCTCCGAGGCGCTCGCCTTCGCCGAGCCGGCGATGCTCGCGCGCTTCGCGAGCCAGGTGGTGCGCAACGACGACGTGGTGGTGGTCGCGATCATCCGCGACATCTACGGCCACGCGCGCTCGGCCTGGATGCAGGGCATCAAGCGGGCCGCATCGAGCCGCGACTTCGACGCCTTCTCGATCGAGAGCTACGCCGCCCACCAGGTCGACCTGCTGCGCGCCTACGTCGCCGCCCTCGGCCGCGAGCGCATCCGCCTCCTCCACTACGAGACCGAGAAGCACGACCTCCTCGCCGCCATGCTGCGCGTCCTCGGCGTCGACGCCGTGGTCGACACCTCGCTGCCAGCGATCAACCGCAGCCTGTCGAGCGCCGAGATCGAGGTGCTCCGGGCCTGCAACGCGGCGCACCGCGACCCGGCGATCTCCCGCCTCCTGTCGGACATGCTGATCGAGAAGTACCCCGACCGGTCGAGCCACGCCGAGGTCGACCCGGAGATCGTCGCACGCTTCGAGGCGCGCTACGGCGACGACGTCGCCTGGGTCAACGACACCTTCTTCGCCGGCCGGCCGACGCTCAGGGTCGCCGCCCCGCCGCGCGAGCCGTCGGCGGCGCCGGCGGCCGTGGCGGCGGAGGCGATCTGGCTCGACGTCGTCGCGGCGCTCGCCGGCCGGGTGCGCGAGCTCGAGACGCCGCGCCGTCCGAAGGCCGCGGCGAAGGCCGGGAAGGCGCAGAAGTCCGCCGATGCCGCGGCGGCCGTGGACGAGGCGGCCCCCGGAGGCAAGGGTCCCGGCGACAAGGGTCCCGGCGACAAGGGTCCGAAGAGCAAGCCGTCGAGGAGCAAGCCTTCGTCCGGCAAGGCCGCCGGCGCGCGCCCGGCCAAGACCGCCCTTCACAAGACCGCCCTTCAGAAGCTGCCGCCGTGGCTGCGCAAGGGGCTGCGCAAGATCGGCATCCGCTCGGCGAAGAAGACGGCCGGCTGAGAACGGCCGGGCTTGCGCCGCCGTCGGCCGCCGTGGCAAACGGGCGGCCATGCTCTCCATCACCGACGTCACCTACCGCATCGCCGGCCGCACGCTGCTCGACGCGGCGACCCTCGTCGTGCCCGCGCGCACCAAGATCGGCCTCGTCGGCCGCAACGGCACCGGCAAGACGACGCTGTTCCGCCTGATCACCGGCGCGCTCCAGCCGGAGTCGGGCGACATCCGGCTCGCCCGCGGCGTGCGCATCGGCGAGGTCGCGCAGGAGGCGCCGGCAAGCGACGAGACGCTGATCGAGGTGGTGCTGAAGGCCGACCGCGAGCGCGCGGCGCTCCTCGCCGAGGCGGAGACGGCGACCGACCCGGCCCGCATCGCGGCGATCCAGCTCCGCCTCGCCGACATCGAATCGCATTCCGCCGAGGCGCGCGCGGCCACCATCCTGTCCGGCCTCGGCTTCGACGCGGCGGCGCAGGCGCGCGCCTGCCGCACCTTCTCCGGCGGCTGGCGCATGCGCGTCGCCCTCGCCGGCGTGCTGTTCTCCGCCCCCGACCTGCTGCTCCTCGACGAGCCGACCAACTACCTCGACCTCGAGGGCACGCTCTGGCTCGAGAACTACCTCGCCCGCTACCCGCACGCGATCATGCTGATCAGCCACGACCGCGACCTCCTGAACAAGGCCGTCGACCAGATCGCCCACCTCGACCAGGGCAAGATCACCACCTACCGCGGCGGCTACGATTCCTTCGAGCGCCAGCGCGCCGAGCAGCAGCGGCTCGCCGGCAAGGCGCGCGAGCGCCAGGAGGCCGAGCGCAAGCGGCTGCAGGCCTTCGTCGACCGCTTCCGCGCCAAGGCCTCCAAGGCGCGCCAGGCGCAGTCGCGCGTGAAAATGCTGGAGAAGATGCAGCCGATCACCGCGATGGTCGACACCGACGTGCGGCCGATCCACTTCCCGAACCCGGCCGTCAAGCTCGCCCCGCCGATCCTCGCCCTCGACGGCGTCTCGACCGGCTACGACCCGGGCAAGCCGATCCTGTCGCGCCTGACGCTCCGCATCGACGAGGACGACCGCATCGCCCTGCTCGGCCCGAACGGCAACGGCAAGTCGACCTTCGCCAAGCTGCTCGCCGGCCGGCTGCCGGCGATGACCGGCTCGATGACGCGCGCGGCGAAGCTCGGCGTTGCCTATTTCGCCCAGCATCAGCTCGACGAGCTGGTGCCGGCCGACTCCGCCATCGCCCACGTCCGCCGCCGCATGCCGGGCGCGCCGGAGCCGAAGGTCCGCGCCCGCGTCGACCGCTTCGGCCTGCCGACCGACCGCATGGACACCCCGGCGAAGGACCTCTCGGGCGGCGAGAAGGCGCGCCTCCTGCTCGGCCTCGCCACCTTCGACGGCGCCGGCATGCTGATCCTCGACGAGCCGACCAACCACCTCGACGTCGACAGCCGCGCGGCGCTCGTCGAGGCGATCAACGACTTCGAGGGGGCGGTGATCCTGATCAGCCACGACCGCCACCTCGTCGAGGCGACCGTCGACCGGCTGTGGCTCGTCTCCGACGGCAGCGTCGCCCCCTTCGACGGCGACCTCGACGAGTACCGCCGCCTGGTGCTCGGCCGCGGCGAGGCGTCCCGCAACGGCGGCGCCGACGCCGGCGCGTCGGCGCAGGAGCGGCGGCGGGCGGCCGCGGCGCGCCGGGCCGAGCTCGCGCCGCTGAAGCGCGAGATCGGCGCCGCCGAGAAGCGCATCGCCACCCTCGACGCGTCGATCGCCGCCCTCGACCGCCGCCTCGCCGACCCGGATCTCTTCGCCCGCGACCCGGCGCTCGCCGCCAAGCTCGGCAAGGAGCGCGCCGACGCCGTGAAGGCGATCGCCGCCGCCGAGGAGGCGTGGCTCGAGCTCTCGACCCGCTACGAGGCGGCCCAGGCGGACGACTGAGCGCCGTCGGCGCCCGCGCCGCGCGGCGACGCGGCGGCGCGGCGTTCACCAAGTCTCGAGAATCGCCGCGCTGCGCTGCGGCATCCCGCGCGCGTCGGAGTAGTATCGCAGCGTGCCGCGTTGGCACTGCGCACTCTGGACCCGTCCGCCGTCGATGCAGGAGCGTCCCATCCACTTTCTGAAGCCGCCGGGCGGTTCGGCGGCGCCCGGCGATGCGCCGGGCATTTCCGCGCGCCAGATCGCGGCGCGGATGTTCGAGAACACGGTGATGCTGACCGAGGACGTCCGCGCGGCGATGCCGCCGGAGGACCTCGCGGCGCTGCTCGACTATCTCTACCCGAAGCCCGGCGCGGACCCGGACGCACCGCCGGCCGCCCAGCCCGAGGCCGCCGCCGCGCCGGCTCCCGCGCCTCCGCCCACCCGCCCGCCGGCGGCCGAGCATCAGCCGGAACCGGCCCGGGAGCCGGCGGCGCCCCGCGCGCGCGCCGCGCCGCCTCCAGCCGCCCCGCCGCGCATCGCGCCCACCTACGTCGCGCCGCCACCGGCCGAGGCGTCGTCGCGGCCGATCGTCCGCGAGGGCCGCGACCGGCACGGCCGGCCGGCCGCCGCGCCCCCGGCCGGGGGCGCCCCGCCGGTCGAGCGGCGCGCCGGCCCGGCCGACCGGCGCGCAGCACCGCCACAGGATCGCGCAGCGCCGCCGCGGGATCGCGCCGCCGAGCCGCGCCCGCTGCCGGCCGAGCCCGTGGTGCCGATTCCCCCGCCGCCACCGCCGGCAGCCGCCGCGCCGTCGGCGACCGCACCCTCCCCGTCCCCACCGCCGTCCGCCCCGCCCGCCTCGCCGTCCGGCGAAGCGGCGGACCGCCTTCGCCCGCCCGAGGTCGCCCCGCCGCCGCCGCCCGCCGGCGAGACGGACGCGCCGCGCATCTACAGCCCGAGCGGCAAGCGGGTGCACCCGCGCGTCTCGATGCCGGCGACCGCCCGCTTCGCCGGCCACAGCTATCCGGTCGAGAACTGGAGCCTCGGCGGCTTCGGCCTCACCGGCGCCGGCCCCGCCCTCGCCGCGGGCGAGATCGCCTCGGCGGCGCTCGTCTTCCAGCTCGGCTATGCCGCGATCACCGTCGAGGCGACCGTCACGGTGGTGCGCGTCGCGGCCGGCACGGCGCGGGGCTTCCAGTTCGTCGCCCTGCCCGTCGACCGGGCGCGCGTGCTGCGGCAGATCTCCGACCTCTGGCTGTCGGGCGAGCTCATCGACATCGACCGCCTCGACAATCCGGCGAGCGGCGCGGCGCCCGACGCCGAGGCCCGCCGCTCCCGCCATCGTCGCGGCCGGCGGAGCGCCGCCGTCGCGCGCACCGCCGCGGTGCTGGTGATCGGCGTCGCCGCGACGATGCTCGCCATCGGCTACATCGCCGTCCTGCTGTCGACGGTGCGGTCGGACTACGCGGCGGTCGCCGCCACCTACACGCCGGTGCGCGCGCCGGCGAGCGGCCTCTTCGGCGGCCCGACGCCCGAGATCGGCGCGAGCGTCGCCGCCGGCCAGGCGATCGGCGAGATCGTGCCGGGCCGGCTCGACGACGACCGGGCGGCGCTCGAGGCGCGCATCGCCGCGCTCGAGGTGCGGCTGACGCAGCGCCGGGCCGCCCTCGAGGCCTCGCGGGCCGCCGTGTCCGCCGCCGGGCTGCGGGCCGCCGGCGACCTCGCCGGCATGCAGCGGCGGCGCGAGATGCTGGAGCGCGAGCTCGAGGCGCAGACCCGCACCCAGGCGCAACTCACCGTGCGGCCGGGGATCGACCCGGCCGACCCCAAGGCGGCGAACTCACTCTCGCGCATCGTCGCCCTCGACCGGCTCGTCACGCTCGAGCGCGAGCTCGCCGAGGCGCGCGCCGTCGAGGAGCGCTCGCGCCAGCGCCTCGGCGGCATGTCCGACGGCGTCATCGGCGCCGACGGCCGCTCGGCCGAGGAGCCGCCGGCCGCGATCGAGGCCGACATCGCCGAGATCGAGGCCGACCTCACCGAGGCGCGGCGCCGCCTCGCCGCCCTCCAGCCGGTCTCGGTCGCGAGCCCGTGCGACTGCGTCGTCGCCGCGGCGACGGTCAGCCCCGGCGCCTTCGTCGCCGCCGGCGACGTGCTCTACGACCTCGACCCATCGGCCGGCGAGGAGTTCGAGGTCGACGCGCTGGTGCCGCTCGAGCCGGCGCGCCTCCTGCGCGTCGGCCAGGCGGCCGAGGTCGTCCTGGCAAGCAGCCCCGATCCGCTCGCGGGCACGGTCCGCGCGATCAGCTTCGGGCTGCCGGAAGCGGGTCGCAAGGGCCTGCCGGCGCAGCAGGTCGGCGGCCCCTTCGCGACCGTGACGATCGGGCTGCCGCCGGGCGCCGCTTCGGCGCCGCCGGTCGGCATGCCGGCGGTGGTGACGGCGCGGACCCGGCTCCGGGACTGGCTGCAGCGGGTGACCGGGCTCTCCCTGCCGGCGCTGCCGTGACCACCTCGACGCTCCGCGCGGGCGGCTTCTGGGAGCGCTCGCCGCGCCTCTCGGTGGCGGCGTCGTGGTCGATCGTCACCGCCATCGCCGCCGCCTTGCTCGCCATCGTCGTCGCCGACCCGCCGAAGTCCGACCTCGCCGCCTCGGTGATCACCCTCGGGGTGATCGGCGTCTGGCGCTGGTCTTGGGCGCTGCTGCACGCCGTGCGCGGGGCGGCCTACCGCTACATCGTCTTTCCGCGCCTGCGCCGCGCCGCCGCCGGCGCGCCGAAGCCGACCCACCTCTACGTGCTGGTGACGAGCTACCGGATGCCGGCCGAGCTCAACGCGGCGGTCTACCGGCGCCTGCTCGAGGAGATCCGCGATTTCGGCGTCGGCGCGACGATCGTCGCCTGCATCACCGACCCCGCCGACGCGGTGACCATCCAGGGCGCGTTCGCGCGCGTCGGCGACCTGCCGGAGGGGACGAGCCTCGTCTTCTCGCCGCAGCGCGGCCGCGGCAAGCGCGATGCGATGGCGCGCGCCCTCACCTTCTTCACCGAGACGCGGCCAGGGCCCGGCGCCTTCGCGGTGCTGATGGACGGCGACAGCGTGCTCGGCCGCGGCGCGCTTGCCCGCTCCTGCTCGATCCTCGCCGCCGGCGGCGACCTCGGCGCGGTGACGACCGAGAACATCCCGTGGGTCAAGGGCTCGGTGCCGGTGCGCGAGTGGTACCGCCTCCGCATGGCGCAGCGGCACGGCCAGATGTGCTCGATGAGCCTGTCGCGCAAGCTGCTGGTGCTGACCGGCCGGTTCTCGGTCTTCCGCGCCGAGATCGCCGTCGACCCGGAGTTCATCCTGGCGCTCGAGAGCGACACGCTGCGCCACTGGCGCCTCGGCGACATCCGCATGGTGACCGGCGACGACAAGAGCACCTGGTACGTGACGCTGAAGCGCGGCTGGAACACCCTCTACGTGCCCGACGCCGTCATCCACCCGATCGAGGAGCTGCCGGCCGGCAACTTCCTCGCCGCCAGCATGGCGCTGATGGTGCGCTGGTACGGCAACATGATCCGCAACACCGGCCGCGCCATCGCCCTCGGCCCGCGCCGGGTCGGCTTCTTTCCCTGGCTGTGCCTGGTCGACCAGCGCGTCTCGATGTGGACGACGCTGATCGGGCCGACGAGCGCGGTGTGCCTGGCGCTCACCCGCGACGGCTCGGTGATCGCCGCCTACCTGCTGTGGGTGCTGGCGAGCCGCGGCATCGCGTGCCTGGCGATCTTCGGCGTCGCCGGCCGCGGCCACCCGCTGTTCCCGCTCATCCTCTATTATTCGCAGGTGGTCGGCGCGGTGGTTAAGATCTACATGAGCTTCAATCCGGACCGTCAGCGCTGGACGCGGCAGTCCGCGGCCGGCGGCGCGGCGATCGACGCCAACGCCCTCGTATCGGGACTGCTGCATGGCCTCTTCACGCTTCTCTTCGTCGCCGTCGTGGCGCTCGTGGTGCTCATCTAGGGCGCTCGCGCTGGCGGCCGGCCTCGCCCTGGGCGTGGCCGCCCTGCCGGCCGCCGCCGCCGACCCGTGCGCCGGCGCCTATTCCGGCCGCGCCACGGTCGACCTCGCCGCGGTCGCGAACGGCGCGGGCGGCGTCTCCCGGCTGTGGGGCAGCGAGCGGATGCACGCCGCCGGCGGCGTGGTGACGGTCGACTTCCCGAAGGGCTCGATCAACCCCGGCAACAAGGCGGCGCCGGAAGGCGGCGCGGGCTTCCTCGCGGCCCTGCCCGGCGGCGCCGAGGCCGCCTGCCTCGGCTACGACGTGCGCCTGCCGGCCGGCTTCGCCTTCGCCAAGGGCGGCAAGCTGCCCGGCCTCTACGGCGGCGAGGGGCCGACCGGCTGCGCCAAGGGCAAGGGCATGGACGGCTTCTCCGCGCGCTTGATGTGGCGCGCGAAGGGAGCCGGCGAAGTCTATCTTTATGCTCCGGAAAAGGAGGCGAAGTGCGGCGTCAGCATCGGCCGCGGCAAGTTCCGCTTCGCCACCGATCGCTGGGTCCGCGTCACCGAGGAGATCGTGCTCGGCCGGCCGGGCGTCGCCGACGGCCGGCTGCGGCTGTGGATCGACGGCACGCTCGTCGTCGCGCGCGACGACCTCCTGCTGCGCGAGCAGCCGGACGTCGCCGTCGGCGGGGCGATGTTCTCGACCTTCTTCGGCGGCGACGACCCGGCCTGGGCCTCGCCGGCCGATCAGTCGATCGCCTTCCGCGACATGGTCATCTACCACTGACCGGCGGCGACGGATTGTCGATGCCGACCGGGCTCGTCGGCCCGGCGTCCGGGATCGGCGGGGCGGTGGCGCCAGAGAGGCGCAGCGTCCGCTCCAGCAGCACCTCGTAGATCGGCCGCCCGCGCAGGCGGTCGGCGACGACGTTGGCGACGCCGCAGGTGACGATCACCGGCAGGATCAGCGCGTAGGTGCCGGTGAGCTCGGCGACCAGCACGATGCCGACCAGCGGCGCCCGCACCGTCGCGGTGAACAGTCCCCCCATCGCGGCGACCGCGAAGGCGGCCGCGGCGCTGTCGGGCAGCGGCGCGAGCGCCGCCATGACGCCGCCGAAGGCGAGCCCGATCGCCGTGGCGAGGGCGAGGATCGGCGCGAAGATGCCGCCCGGCGTGCCGATCGAGTAGCTCGCCATCGTGCCGGCGAAGCGCAGCACGGCGATCGCCGCGAGCAGCGCCAGCGGCAGGTTCTCGCCGATCAGCCGTACCAGCAGCCGCTCGCCGCCGCCGGTCGCCTCCGGCAGCGCCAGCACCAGCACGCCGACCGCGCCGCCGACCACCGCCGCCGGCAGGTAGGGCGCCCGCAGCGACACGGCGCGCACGGCGTCGAGCGACAGGATCAGGCAGCGGTTGAAGGCGATGCCGACGACGCCGAGCACCGCGCCGAGCAGCGCGAACGCGGCGAGGCTCCACAGCGGCATCTCGCCGGCCGTGATCGCGAGGAAGGGCGAGGCCCCCGAGATCGCCTCGGTGACGACCGCGCTCGCCGCCGCCGCCGCGATCACCGCCATGTAGGTGCGGAAGGTGTAGGGGAACTGCCGCCGCGTCTCCTCGATGATGAAGAGGATCGCCGCGAGCGGCGCGTTGAAGGCCGCCGAGAGGCCGGCCGCGGCGCCGGCCGCCAAGAGGCCGCGCGAGTCGGTGCGGCCGAGGCGCAGCGTCTCGCTCACCCCCGCGGCGATCGAGGCGCCGATGTGGATCGTCGGCCCCTCGCGGCCGGCGACGAGGCCCGAGCCGAGCGCCAGCACGCCGCCGACGAACTTGACCGGCAGCACCCGCCGCCAGAACACCGGGCGGAGGCCCTCCATCGCCCCCTCGATCTCCTGCACGCCGCTGCCGCCGGCCTCCGGCGCGAAGCGGCGCACCAGGTAGAGGGCGGCGATCACCATCGCCGCCGAGACGATCGCGGAGAGCGCATAGGTCAGGGGGCCGCGCCCGACCGCGCCGACGAGGTGCTCCGGCCACAGCGACAGGCGCTCGACGAGGAGGTGGAAGGCCGATCCGGCGGCCCCTCCCGCGAGCCCGACGAGGATCGCCAATCCGTAGTAGAGCGGGTCGGATGGAGTTGTCGGGACGTCGCTCTCGGAGGACAAGGGGCAGAGATCCTTCGAATCCGCTCTCGATTCCGCCATCAGTCCATGACGAGCCGTCGATGTCGACACCCCTTCGGCCGAGCCTTCTCGCGCTGGCCGCCCTGATCGCGACGCCGGTGCTGTTCTCGTCGAACGCGATCATCGGGCGGGCGGCGGTGGGCGAGATCGGGCCGTGGACGCTCGCCTTCCTGCGCTGGGCGGTGGCGCTCGCGCTCATCGCGCCGTTCGCCTGGGGCGCGGTCGCCCGCCATCGCCGCGCCATCGCCGGCCATGCGCGGCTGTTCCTGGCGCTCGGCACGCTCTCGATCGGCGTCTGCGGCGGCGGCTTCTACGCCGCCCTGCACCTCACCACCGCGACCAACGGCACGATCCTCTACACCCTCTCGCCGCTGATGATCGTGCTGCTCGAGCGGATCTTCTACCGCCGGCCGATCGCGCCGCGCGAGGTCGCCGGCATGGTGGTCGCGACCGTCGGCGCGGTCGCCATCCTGACCGACGGCGACCTCGGCCGCCTCGCCGGCCTGACGCTCAACCTCGGCGACCTCCTCGTCATCGGCTGCGCGGCCGCCTTCGCCGGCTACAGCGTGCTGCTCCGGCGCGGCGAGGTGTCGGCGCTGCCGATGCTCGCGGTGTTCTCGGCGACGGCGCTCGCCGGCGTCGCCGTGCTGGCGCCGTTCGCCGCCGTCGAGGTGTCGCTCACCGGCAGCTTCCCGAGCGGCGCCGCGGCGTGGGCGGCGATCCTCGGCGTCGCCGTCGTCTCCTCGATCCTGTCCTTCCTCGCCTACCAGGCGGCGGTCCAGGCCTACGGCCCGACGGTCTCGGGCCTCACCCTCTACTTCCTGCCGGTCTCCGGCCTCGCCCTCGCGATGATCTTCCTCGGCGAGCGGCCGAGCCTCGGCGTGCTGGTCGGCGCCCTGCTGGTGATCCTCGGGATCGTGGTGACGACGATGCCGCGCGGCCTGCTCGCCCGCCTCCGGCGACGCTGAGGACCGGCCTGGCGGACCTCGCCGGGGCGGCACGGCGGCCGCCCCGGCGATCGGCGAGGCGCCGCTACTCGGCGCCGTGCTCGGCGAGCCACGCCTTCAGGAAGGCGATCTCCTTTTCCTGCGCCGCGATGATCGCCTCGGCGAGCTCGCGCAGCGCCGGGTCCTTGCCGTGCGCGAGCTCGGCCCGCGCCATCGCCACCGCACCCTCGTGGTGCGGGATCATCCCGCGGGCGAAGTCGACGTCGGCGTCGCCGGTGTAGGCGATGTCCATGTCGCGGTGCATCGCCTCGTTGGCCGCCTTCAGCGCCGTGGTCGACGGCGCCTCCCCGGCCGCGGCGGCCGGCGCGTGGCCGTCGTGGGTGGACTGGGCGGCGGCGCCGCCGGCGAGAAGGGTCGCGATCGCGGCCGCGGCGAGGAATGTCCTGATGGTCATCGTAGGTCTTTCGGAAATCGCACGGAAAAGCTCGCGCGCCGGTCCGCCGTGCCGGGCGGGCGCGCCGTGTCTCGGGTCGTTCCGGAAGGCGTCAGGCGCGCGGCGGCGGCTTCGGCGGCGCGGCGGGGAGGCCGGCGAGCACCGGCTCGGCGGCCGGCGGTCCATTCGCGAGGGGGATGTCCGCCCGGAGCGGCGCCACCGCGCGGGCGCCGAGGCAGGGGCAGCAGCACTGGCCGTGGCCGTGGCCGGCCATGCCGGCCGGCGGGTGGCCGGTCGGATGGCCCGCCCCGTCGGCCGTCTCCTTCGATGCGGCGTGATGGTGTGTCGAGGAGGTGCCCGCGCCGCCGTGCGCCGTCCCCGCCGCGGTACCCACGGGCATCGCGCCGGACGGGCAGCCCGCCGCGGCCATCAGCGGCGCGAGCACGAGCGCGAGACCGACGATCAGCGTTGCGGCGAGACGGGTCAGTCGCGTCGGCACGGAGGGTCCCCTCGTCGGTCGTCCGGCGGCGCGCCGATCACGCCGCGACCAATTCGCCCGATAATGCCCGATTCCGGCCGCCTCAAGGCCGGTTTCGATTGACTTTTCAAATGGTCTTCCTATGTTGCGCCGATATGATCGACCGCAACGTGTGGTCGACTTCGTCTCCGTCGCGCTTTGGCGGATGACCCAATGGTCTCCTCGGATACATGAGCTTCGATACTTTAGGACTGAGCGAGAAGGTTCTCGCCGCAGTGACGGCCGCGGGTTATCGCGAGCCGACCCCGATTCAGAGCGGGGCGATCCCGCACGTGCTGGCACGTCAGGACGTGCTCGGCATCGCCCAGACCGGCACCGGCAAGACGGCATCCTTCGTGCTGCCGATGCTGACGATGCTGGAGCAGGGCCGTGCCCGCGCCCGCATGCCGCGCACCCTGATCCTCGAACCGACGCGCGAGCTCGCGGCGCAGGTCGAGGAGAACTTCGTCAAGTACGGCATCAATCACAAGCTGAACGTCGCCCTCTTGATCGGCGGCGTCTCCTTCGAGGAGCAGCTCCGCAAGCTCTCGCGCGGCGTCGACGTCCTCATCGCCACGCCGGGCCGCCTGCTCGATCTCTCCGAGCGCGGCAAGCTCCTGCTGCAGGGCGTCGAGATCCTCGTCATCGACGAGGCCGACCGGATGCTCGACATGGGCTTCATCCCGGACATCGAGCGGATCTGCAAGCTGATCCCGCCGACCCGGCAGACGCTGTTCTTCTCGGCCACGATGCCGCCGGAGATCACCCGCCTCGCCGACAACTTCCTCAAGGACCCGGTCCGCGTCGAAGTCAGCCGGCCGGCCAGCACCGCCCTCACCGTCACCCAGCACCTCGTCGCCACCGGCTCGGACGCCGCCGACAAGCGCGACGTGCTGCGCGGCCTGATGCGCGCGGCCGAGGGCCAGGGCCTCAAGAACGCGATCATCTTCTGCAACCGCAAGCGCGACGTCGCGACGCTGTTCCGCTCGCTCGAGAAGCACGGCTTCTCGGTCGGCGCGCTGCACGGCGACATGGACCAGCGCTCGCGCACGGCGATGCTCGACGGCTTCCGCAAGGGCGCCATCACCTTCCTCGTCGCGAGCGACGTCGCGGCGCGCGGCCTCGACATCCCGGACGTCAGCCACGTCTTCAACTTCGACGTGCCGCACCACGCCGAGGACTACGTCCACCGCATCGGCCGCACCGGCCGCGCCGGCCGCTCCGGCGCCGCCTACACACTGGTCACCGGGGCGGATTCGAAGTCGCTCTCGGCGATCGAGAAGCTGATCGGCAACCCGATCGCCTGGGACGGCGAGCCCGCCGTCGCCGAGCCGCGCTCGGCGCGCGGCGCCGGCCGCGGCACCGGGCGCAGCGCCGCCAAGGCGCCGAAGGCCGACCGGCCCGAGAAGGCCGCCAGGCCCGAAAGGTCCGAAAGGCCCGCTGCCGACACGCTCGCCGCCGATGCGCCGGTCGACGTGCCGACCACCGACGAGGCGGCCGAGCCGGCTCCGCGCCGCCGCCGTTCGCGCGGCGCGAAGAGCGCCCCGGCCGAAGCGGCGGCGACGCCCGCCGCCGAGGCGCCGGCGCGGCCCGCTCCGGTCCGCCCGGTGGCCGCCCCGGAGGCCGACGAGCGCCCCGCGGCGCGGGCCGAGCCCCGGCCGCAGGCCGCGCGTCCGGAGCCGCGCCGGGATGACGGCAACCGTCGCGACGACGGTCGGCGTGGCCGCCGCGGCGGCCGCGATCGCGACCGCGACGACGACGCGCCGGTGCTCGGCCTCGGCGATCACGTCCCGGCCTTCCTGCTCCGCCCGGTCCGGGCGCCGCGGGTGGTCGAGGTGACCGACGAGGACAACGAGGCGATCGACGCCGCCGACATCGTCGACGCCGGCTGAGATCCTCCGACGGGCTGGGCGGTTTTCACCGCCCATTAACGACGCTCCCCTACCCTCGTTGACATCAGGCACGGCTTGTCCGTGCCGCGTCACAGGGGGTTCGCGTGATGGTCGTCGAGGAAGCCGCGGCGGCGCCGGTCGAAGGCGATCGCGTCCTGCCCTTTCCCGGCCTCAGCGAACCCGACGCCGTCGCCGCGGCGGGGCTGAACCCGGCCCTCGAGGCCGCCTACGCGGCGATCGCCGCGGCCGATTTCGACACCTCCCGCGCCGCCATCCTCCCCGTCGACGACACCGCCGGGCCATCCATGGCGCTCGGCGACCTCGCGGCCGGCGCCCGCGCCGCCCTCGCGGCGCGCGTCGAGGCGAGCCTCGCCGCCCTCGCCGCGGTGCGCGACCGCCTCACCGCCGACGCCGGCGACGACCTCTCCCCGGATCTCGCCATCGAGCGCATCGCCGCGCTCCTCGGTGCCGTCGAGGACGAGGGCCGGCGCCTCGCCGCCGACGCCTCCGACCACCGCGCCGAGATCGTCGCCGTGGCCGCCGCCGGAGCGGCCGACCCGTGCAGCGCCGGCAGCGCCGCGGCCGCCATCGCCGAGGCGATCGGCCTCGCGGGGCCGCAGCGGCGCCTGGCGCTGCTCTTCGTCGGGCTCGACCGGATGGACCGCATCGACCGGGCGCACGGCGCCGGCACCGCCGGCGAGGTGCGCGCCGCGGTGACGCGGGCGATCACCCAGAGCTTCGCCGACCTCGGCACCGTCCACCGGCACGACGACGACACCTTCGCCGTCGTCCTCGCCGGCACCTCGCTGCGCCAGTCGGTCGCCGTCGGCGAGCACCTGCGCCGGCTCGTCATGCGCAAGACGCTGGTGCGCCGCTCGTCGGGGGCGCCGATCGGCCACATCACGCTGTCGGTCGGCGCCGTCTGCCGCGACGGCGGCGATCTCGCGCCGGCCCTCGTCGCCCGCGCCGAGCGCTGCCTCGCCGCAGCGCAGGCCGCCGGCGGCAACCGCGTCGTCTGCGAGACCGACCCGGTCGTCGCCGTCCGCCAGACCGCCTGACGGCCCCCGCCGGCGCCGATCAGCCCGCCGCCTTGCGGCGCGGCCGCTTCGTCGCCGGCCGCGGCCGCTTCGTCGCTGGCGTCTTCTCCTTGGCCGCCGCCGCCCGCTTCGCCGCGCCGTAGGCGAGGCCGATCCACGGCGCCAGCGCGTCGGGGTTCTCCAGCACGTCGCCGGGCGCCTTGCGGTAGGACATCACGGTCCGGCGGCCGTTCTTCGCCGTGTAGGCGAAGGGGTCGAGGCCGGCCGCCTCGAACTCGGGCGCCGTCTCCGCGTCGACCTTGAGATAGAGGATGCCGTCGGCGACGAGGGCGACCATCAGCCCGTCGAGATAGACGCCCTGCCCGCCGAACAGGCGCCGCACGCGGACCTCGCCGAACGGCGACATCAGCTCGCCGAGCCAATCCTCGTCCATCATCGCCGCGGCCTCCGATCGACGCCGGAGCGGTCCGATCGCTCCGGGGTCATGGCCGCGAGGATATCAGTCGGCGCGGTCCAATCCCATCTGCCAGAAGTCGGCCTCGAGCCGGCACGCCTTGCCGAACAGGGCGACGAGCTGCGGCATCCGCGCCTCCGAGAGGCGCCGCTCGGCCGAGGCGTCGAGCAGCGCCCGCGCCTTGGCGGCGACCTCCTGGTAGCCGGTGCCGGCATATTCGGCGATCCAGTCGCGGTAGGGATTGGCGGCGTCGAGCGCGCCCGGCCGGGCGGCGAGCGCGGTCGCGATCTCGGCGTAGCCGACGATGCACGGCACCAGCGCCACCTGCAGGTCGAGCAGGTCGCCGCGCAGGCCCGAGTCGAGCACGAAGCGGGTGTAGGCGATCGTCGCCCGCGCCTCGGCAGCCGCCTCCAGGTCCTCCGGCGCGAGGCCCCAGCCGGCGCAGACGCGCACGTGCAGGCTCATCTCGGAGAGGATCGAGGCGACGCCGGCGCTGAACGCGCGCATCTCGGCGAGCGAATCCGACTTGTAGACGCCGAGCGCGTAGGCGCGCGCGAACTGGATCAGGAACAGGTAGTCCTGGATCAGGTAGTGGCGATAGGCCTCGGGCGCCAGCGTGCCGTCGGCGAGCCCCTCGACGAACGGGTGGTCGACATAGGCCGACCACTCGGCGGCCGCGCCGTCGCGCAGGCGGTCGAACAGGTCCGCCATCAGGCGCCGACCGTCTCCGGATCGGCCGCCTTCAGCGACACCGATTCGCCACAGCCGCAGGCCGACACCTCGTTCGGGTTCTCGAACACGAAGCCGGTCGAGAGCTTGTCGGCGCGGAAGTCCATGCGCGAGCCGATGAGGTAGAGCACCGCCGCCGGGTCGACGAACACGGTGGCGCCGTCGCGCTCGATGCGCTCGTCGCGCGGGCCGGCCTCGTCCACGAGGTCGAGGGTGTAGGACATGCCGGCGCAGCCGCCCTTGCGCACGCCGACGCGCACGCCGGCGACGGCGTGGTCGGCGTTGTCGACGATCTCGCGGACGCGCGCCGCGGCGGCGTCGGTCAGCGTCATCACGCTCGGTCTCGGGCGAAGGCTAGCCATGTCGGCATCCCATCCGTTCAGTACCAGTCGAGGGCGACGCGCGCCTCGTCGGACATGCGGCTCGAGTCCCACGGCGGATCGAACACCATCGCCACCTTGACGTCGCCGACGCCCTCGACGGCGCCGACGGCGTTCTCCACCCAGCCCGGCATCTCGCCGGCGACCGGGCAGCCCGGCGCGGTCAGCGTCATGTCGATCTTGACCGAGCGGTCGTCGTCGATGTCGATCCGGTAGATCAGCCCGAGCTCGTAGATGTCGCACGGGATCTCGGGATCGTAGACCGTCTTCAGCGCGGCGATGATGTCGTCGGTCAGCCGGTCGAGCTCTTCCGGCGGGATGGCGGAGCCGTGCGACAGCGTGCCCGCCCGCCCCTCGGCGACCGGCCCCGCGACGTCGTTCCCCTCGGCTGCGACCGCGTCCGTCTCGACCGCGGCGGCGATGTTCTCGTCCATCACGCCCTCCGCTAACTGAAGAATCTATGGGCCTTGTCGATGGCCTCCGCAAGGCGGTCGACCTCGGCCAGGGTGTTGTAGAGCCCGAACGACGCCCGGCAGGTCGCCGTCACGCCGAAGCTGTCGAGCAGCGGCACGGCGCAGTGCGTGCCGGCCCGGACCGCGACGCCCTCGCGGTCGAGCACGGTCGCCACGTCGTGCGGGTGCGCGCCCTCGAGCGAGAACGAGACGATCGCCCCCTTGCCGGGCGCGGTGCCGTAGATGCGCACGCTGTTCATCCTGGACAACCGCTCGTGCGCGTAGGCGCCGAGCTCGGCCTCGTGCGCGGCGACGGCGGCGCGGCCGAGCCCGTCGACATAGTCGATCGCCGCGCCGAGCCCGATCGCCTGGACGATCGGCGGCGTGCCGGCCTCGAACTTGAAGGGCGGCTCGCCGTAGATCACCCCCTCCTGGCTGACGGTGCGGATCATCTCGCCGCCGCCCTGGTAGGGCCGCATCGCCTCGAGCAGCGCCTTCTTGGCGTAGAGCACGCCGATGCCGGTCGGGCCGTAGAGCTTGTGGCCGGTCAGGGCGTAGAAATCGACATCGAGGGCGCGCACGTCGACGCCGCCGTGCACCGCGCCCTGGCAGCCGTCGACCATCACCGGGATGCCGCGGGCGTGGGCGAGGCGCACGATCTCCGCGAGCGGCGTCACCGTGCCGAGCACGTTCGACATCTGGGTGATGGCGACGATCTTGGTGCGCGGCGTGAGCGCCGCCTCGAAGGCGTCGAGGTCGAAGCCGCCGTCGGCGAGCAGCGGCACCCACTTCAGCACCGCGCCGTTGCGCTCGCGGTGGAAATGCCACGGCACGATGTTCGAGTGGTGCTCCATGATCGAGAGCACGATCTCGTCGCCGGGCCCGATCGCCGCCGCGCCGTAGCTCGACGCGACGAGGTTGATCGCCTCGGTGCCGCCCTTGGTGAACACGATCTCGTCCACCGAGCCGGCGTTGAGGAAGCGCCGCACCGTCTCGCGCGCCGCCTCGTAGGCGTCGGTCGCCGCGTTCGACAGGAAGTGCAGGCCGCGGTGCACGTTGGCGTATTCGTGGCCGTAGGCGTGGACGATCTTGTCGAGCACCGCCTGCGGCTTCTGCGCCGAGGCGGCGTTGTCGAGGTAGACCAGCGGCTTGCCGTGGATGGTGCGCGCGAGGATCGGGAAGTCGGCGCGCACGCGCTCGACGTCGAGGCGCGCGGCGGGCGCGGCGAAGGGCACGGTCATGGCCGGTCTCCGGTGCGGCCGAGGGCGGCGGCGAGCCGGCCCTTCAGCGCCTCGACGACGGGCGCGTCGTCGATCCCCTCGATGGTCTCGGCGAGGAAGGCCTCGAGCAGCATCGCCTCGGCCTCGGCCGCCGGGATGCCGCGGGCGCGCAGGTAGAACAGCTGGTCGTCGTCGAGCCGGCCGCAGGTGGCGCCGTGGCCGCACTGCACGTCGTCGGCGAAGATCTCGAGCTCCGGCTTGTTGATCGCCTCGGCGCCGTCGCCGGTCAGGATCGCCTGCGTCATCATCCGCGCGTCGGTGTGCTGCGCCCGCGGCCACACGTTGATGCGGCCCTGCACCACCGAGCGCGCCTCGTCGGCGACCACCGAGCGGAACCGCTCGGTGCTGGCGCAGTCGGGTACCGCGTGGTCGACGACGACGGTGTGGTCGGCGTGGCGGCGGCCGTCCATGTGCGTCGCGGCGTGGAGCGCGAGGCGCGCGTCCGGCCCGCCGAAGCGCACGAAGGCCTGCTGGCGCGACAGCGCGGCGCCGAGCGTGACGGTGAGGTGCTCGAAGGTGGTGCCCGTGCCGGTGTGGGCGACGAGGGTCGAGAGGTGCAGCGCCTGCGCCCCCTCCTCCTGCAGCCGCACCCAGGCGAGGCGCGCGCCGGCGCCGACCGCGAGCTCGATCGCGACGTTCGACTGGTAGGCGACGCCGGCCGGGCCGGCGTGCTGCTCGAGGATGCGCGCGGTCGCCCCCTCGCCGATCGACACGACGTGGCGGACGAAGGTCGACTGCGGCGCGGCGGCGGTCGAGAGGTGCACGATGGCGAGCGGCTCGGCGACGGTGACGCCCGGCGCGACGGCGATCATCGCGCCGTCGTCCCAGAACGCCGTGTTGAGGGCGAGCACCGGGTCGGCGACCGTGCCGGCGAGCCGGCCGACCGCCTCGAGGCGGGCGTCGCCGGCGGCGACCAGCGGCGCCAGCTGGACGACGGTGACCGCGCCGTCGAGCGTCGCGAGGTCGGACAGCGCCGGCACGAAGCGGCCGTCGACGAAGACGAGGCGCTTCGGCGCGACACCCGGCCAGTCCCAGGCGGCGGCGAGCGCGGCGGCGGCCTCGGCCGGGCCGGCGGCGGGCGCCGGCGGGGCGAGGTCGCGCATGCCGGCGCGCAAGTCGGTGTAGCGGTAGGCCTCGACGCGGCGGCTCGGCAGCCCGTCGGCGAGGAGCGCGCCGGCGGCGATCCGCTGCGCGGCGAGCGGCGCCGGCGCGGCGTCCCGTCCGGCGAGGCGCGCGGCGATCGCGGTCTCGGCGGCGGTCTCCACCCGGCGGGGTTCGACGGACATCGCGCTCACCCTCACGCCGCTTCGTCGACGTATTCGGCGTAGCCCTTGGCCTCGAGCTCGAGGGCGAGCTCTCGGCCGCCGGTGCGCGCGATCCGCCCCTTGGCAAGCACGTGCACGACGTCCGGCACGATGAGGTCGAGCAGGCGCTGGTAGTGAGTGATGACGAGCATCGAGCGCTCCGGCGAGCGCAGCGCGTTGACGCCGTCGGCGACGATCCTGAGCGCGTCGATGTCGAGGCCGGAATCGGTCTCGTCGAGCACGCAGAGGCGCGGCTCGAGCACGGCCATCTGCAGGATCTCGTTGCGCTTCTTCTCGCCGCCCGAGAAGCCGACGTTGACCGCCCGCTTCAGCATGTCGGGGGCGATCGACAGCTTGTCGGCGGCCGCCTTCACCTTCTTCATGAACTCGGCGGTCGAGAGGTCCGGTTCGCCGCGCGCCTTGCGCTGCGAGGCGAGCGCCGTCTTCAGGAACGTCATGTTGGCGACGCCGGGAATCTCGACCGGGTACTGCAGCGCCAGGAACACGCCCTTCGCCGCCCGCTCCTCCGGATCGAGGTCGAGCAGGTCCTCGCCGTCGAGCAGGACCGAGCCCTCGGTCACCTCGTAGCCCTCGCGGCCGGCCAGCACGTAGGACAGCGTCGACTTGCCCGAGCCGTTCGGCCCCATGATCGCATGCACCTCGCCGGCGCCGATCGAAAGGTCGAGGCCGTGCAGGATCTCGCGATCGTCGACGGTGACGTGGAGATCACGGATCGACAGCAGGGGGTTGGTCATCTTTTTCTCTCGTTGCTCTCGCGAGCTGCGGCGTAGCGGCCTCGGTCGGCCGTCGCCTCACCCTTCTCGAAATCACCCCGAGCTTGTCCCGGGATCCAATGGCATCGCGTATAGCGATGTCGGCGAACAATCTCCGCGCCGCGAACAGGGCCATCACCTGAGCCCACCGAAGAAGGCCCTGTCATCATGGCCGAGCCGGACTAGTCCAGCACCAGGCCGGAGGCGTCCCCGGTCGGCACCTCCAGCTCCCCGGTCTCGACGAACATGTGGCTGAGGAAGACGAGACCACTGCGATCGAGACCGGGCCAGCGCTGCCAGATCTCGAGCTCATTCTCGCTCGAGATTGAGCTTGAGCCGCTTGCCCGTGCGAACTCCAAGTCGAACGCCTCGTCGCCAAAGAAGGAGATGTCGATGCTGCTGCCGTCCGCACGGGTAATCTCGACCGACGGAGGCGCCGGCAAGCTCACCGCAACCGTCACCGCCTGCCCGATCTCCTGGGCGAAATTCTCGATGTGCGCGGCGAACGACTGCGCGATCGACTCGCACAGCGATTGATCGGCCAGATCCTTGTAGTTCTCCGGCAGATCCTCAGCGAAGCGACTGAGCTGCTGCACGGAAATGTACGGGGCGACCAACCCCGCCAAGCTGTCCCCGGACTTGTCGCTCATCGCTAACCCACCGAGCCTTCGAGGCTGACGCCGATGAGCTTCTGCGCCTCGACGGCGAACTCCATCGGCAGCTGCTGGATGACCTCCTTGACGAAGCCGTTGACGATCAGCGCCACCGCCTCCTCCTGCGGGATGCCCCGCGAGCGGCAGTAGAACAGCTGCGTGTCGGAGATCTTCGAGGTGGTCGCCTCGTGCTCGAACATCGCCGTCTTCGTCTTGGCCTCGACGTAGGGCACCGTGTGCGCGCCGCACTCCTCGCCGATCAGGAGCGAGTCGCACTGCGTGTAGTTGCGGGCGTTGTCGGCCTTTCGGTGCGCCTGGACGAGCCCGCGATAGGTGTTCGACGAGTGCCCGGCCGAGATGCCCTTCGAGATGATCCGGCTCGACGTGTTCTTGCCGAGGTGGATCATCTTCGTGCCGGAATCGATCTGCTGGTAGCCGTTCGACACCGCGATCGAGTAGAACTCGCCGCGCGAATTGTCGCCGCGCAGGATGCAGCTCGGGTACTTCCAGGTGATGGCCGAGCCGGTCTCCACCTGGGTCCACGAGATCTTCGAGTTCTTGCCGCGGCAATCGCCGCGCTTCGTCACGAAGTTGTAGATGCCGCCGCGGCCGTTCTTGTCGCCCGGGTACCAGTTCTGCACCGTGGAATATTTGATCTCGGCGTCGTCGAGCGCGATCAGCTCCACCACCGCGGCGTGCAGCTGGTTCTCGTCGCGCATCGGCGCGGTGCAGCCCTCGAGGTAGGAGACGTAGGCGCCCTTGTCGGCGATGATCAGGGTGCGCTCGAACTGCCCGGTGTTGCGCTCGTTGATGCGGAAATAGGTCGAGAGCTCCATCGGGCAGCGCACGCCCGGCGGCACGTAGACGAACGAGCCGTCGGAGAACACCGCCGAGTTCAGCGTCGCGTAGAAGTTGTCGGTCACCGGCACCACGGTGCCGAGGTACTGCCGCACCAGGTCGCCGTGCTCGCGCAGCGCCTCGGAGATCGAGCAGAAGATGACGCCGGCCTTGGCGAGCTCCTCCTTGAAGGTCGTCACCACCGAGACCGAATCGAACACCGCGTCGACGGCGACGCGCGAGCCGGTGCCGGCGCCCTCGACGCCGGCCAGGATCTCGCGCTCACGCAGCGGGATGCCGAGCTTCTCGTACATCGCGAGGAGCTCCGGATCGACCTCGTCGAGGCTCTTCGGCCCGGCGGTCGACTTCGGCGCGGAATAGTAGTGCAGCTCCTGGAAGTCGATCGGCGGGTAGTTGACGCGCGCCCACGTCGGCTCGGTCATCGTCCGCCAGCGCTTCAGCGCGTCGAGGCGCCAGGCGAGCATCCACTCGGGCTCGCCCTTCTTGCCAGAGATGATCGCGACGACGTCCTCGTCGAGGCCCTTGCGGATCGTTTCCGACTCGATGTCGGTGACGAACCCGTACTTGTACTGGTCGACGTCGATCGCGCGCACGCGGTCGACCGTCTCCTGAACTGCCGGCATCGCTCTCTCCATCCACAGCGGTTTCAAGGACCGCGGGTTTGAGAAGCCCGTTTTGGCGCGCTTCGCTTCTACTCAAGCGGCCCGTCCGACGCGCGCCGCGTCGAACCGGCCGATCACCGTCCGCCACGCGGCGACGAACCGCGCGACCTCCGCTTCCGTCGTCGTCCGGCCGAGGCTGACCCGGACGGCGCCGCGGGCGAGCCCGTCCGGCACGCCCATCGCCGCCAGCACCGCCGACGCCGACACCTTGCCCGACGAGCACGCCGCGCCGGACGACACCGCGATCCCCTCGAGGTCGAGGGCCATCACGATCGTCTCGGCCAGCGTTCCCGGCACCGCGAAGGCCGCCGTGTTCGGAAGGCGTGGCGCCGCCCGTCCGAACACCGTCGTGCCCGTATAGATAGGTATGATTGCGGACTCCAGCCAGTCCCGAAGACGGGCGACGGCCGGCGAATCCGCAAGGCCGTCCCGCGCTGCGCGGGCAGCGGCGCCGAAGCCGGCGATCCCGGCGAGGTTCTCGGTGCCGGCGCGCCGCCGCATCTCCTGCCCGCCGCCGGTCGCGAGCGGCACCGGATCGACGCCGGGGGCGCAGACGAGCGCCCCGATTCCCGCCGGCGCGCCGAGCTTGTGGCCCGAGAGCGCCAGGGTGTCGGCGCCGGTCGCCGCGAGGTCGACCGGGATGCGGCCGGCCGCCTGCACCGCGTCGACGTGGAGGCGTCCGCCGGCGGCGTGCACGATCGCCGCCGCGGCGGCGACCGGCTGCACGACGCCGGTCTCGTTGTTGGCGAGCATCAGCGCGACGAGCGGCCGCGCCCCCTCGGCGGCGACCCGGTCGACGATCGCCGCGAGCGCGGCGAGATCGACGACGCCGTCGCCGTCGACCGGCGCGACCCGCACGTCCCGGCGAGAAAACCGCCCGCCGGCCGCGACCGAGGGGTGCTCGACCGCCGAGACGACGAGCACCGTCGGCCGGTCGCCGGGGATCGGCGCCAGCGCCGTCACGTTCGCCTCGGTGCCGCCGCTGGTGAAGACGACGCCGGCCGGGTCGGCGCCGACCAGCGCCGCGACCTCGCGCCGCGCCGCCTCGACGATCGCCCGCGCCCGCCGCCCCTCGCCGTGCACCGACGAGGGGTTGCCGCCGGCCTCGAGCGCGGCGAGCACCGCCGCCCGCGCCGCCGGCGCCAGCGGCGCCGTCGCGTTCCAGTCGAGATAGACGCGGTCGGAGCCGCCTCGCATCCAGTCCCTCGCTGCCCGCACCGGGGCGGGCCGAATCACGCGGCCGGCGCCCCCGTCCGGGCTTCCATCGCGCAAAGCTTGCAAACGACGGTGCCGCCGACGATAACGGGCGCCGGATCGACCGCGGCCACCGCCTCCTCGATGTCCTCGAATGCCGAGGGGATAGCGGCCGCTTTTGAAATTGTTCTAACGGTTTTCGTTGTACGGACGGCGTTCCACAGCGTCAAGGATCGCCGGTCCCAAGCTCTCCCAGGAGACGGTCACCCTCCATGCCCGAGGTAATCTTCAACGGTCCGGCCGGCCGGCTCGAAGGCCGCTTCCAGCCGGCCAAGCGCGGCCGCGCGCCGATCGCGATCGTTCTGCATCCGCATCCGCAGTTCGGCGGCACGATGAACAACCAGGTGATCTACCAGTTGTTCTACATGTTCGCGAAGCGCGGCTTCGCGGTGCTGCGCTTCAATTTCCGCGGCGTCGGCCGCAGCCAGGGCGCGTTCGACCACGGCCAGGGCGAGTTGTCCGATGCGGCGGCGGCGCTCGACTGGATCCAGAGCATCCACCCCGAGGCGCACCAGGGCCAGACCTGGATCGCCGGCTTCTCGTTCGGCGCCTGGGTCGGCATGCAGCTCCTGATGCGCCGGCCGGAGATCCGCGGCTTCATCTCGATCGCCCCGCCGGCCAACCTGCACGACTTCTCGTTCCTCGCCCCCTGCCCGTCCTCGGGCCTGATCGTGCACGGCGACGTCGACAAGGTGGTGCCGCTGAAGGACGTGCAGACGCTCGTCGACAAGCTGAAGACGCAGCGCGGCATCGTCATCGAGCAGAAGGTGATCGAAGGGGCGAACCACTTCTTCGAGGACCGCGTCGACACCCTGATCGAGACCTGCTCCGACTATCTCGACCGCCGCCTCGCCCAGGATGCCGAGCTCGCCTGACGTCGCCGAGCTCGCCTGACGTCGCCGAGCTCGCCTGACGCGCGCCCGGCCGCTCAGGCCGCCCGGCGCCGGGGATCCGCCCGCCGGCCGCCGGTCTGCGGCCGCGCGATCCCGGTGGTGCCGGGAAAGGTGATCGGCAGCCCCTCGAGCGAGCGCACGGCGAGGAAGGCGAAGGCCTGCGCCTCGACGGCGTCGGCCGACCAGCCGAGCTGATCCGCCGTCTCCACCGGAATGCCGGCGCGCGCCGCGATCGCGGCGATCAGCACCGGGTTGCGCGCGCCGCCGCCGCAGACGATCAGCCGCTCGGGCGGCGGCGAGGCGAAGGCGAGCCCGCGCGCCACCGTCTCGGCGGTGAAGGCGACGAGCGTCGCCGCCGCGTCGGCGGTCGCCAGCCCCTCGACCGCGGCGCGCGAGAAGGCGTTGCGGTCGAGCGATTTCGGCGGCGGCACGGCGAAGAACGGGTGGTCGAGCAGCACCGCCAGGGCCGCCGCGTCGACCCGGCCGGCGGCGGCGGTGGCGCCGGCCTCGTCGATCGGCCGGCCGGTCCGCTCGCCCATCAGGTCGTCGATGAGCGCGTTGGCCGGGCCGGTGTCGAAGGCGACGAGGTCGCCGTCGGGCCCGATGAAGGTAAGGTTGCCGACCCCGCCGAGGTTGAGCACGGCGAGCGGCGCCTCGAACCCCGAGGCCGCCGCCAGCGCCCGGTGGTAGGCCGGCACCAGCGGCGCCCCCTGCCCGCCCGCCGCCACGTCGTCGGCGCGCAGGTCGTAGACCACCGGCAGCCCGAGCGCGTCGGCGAGCGCCTGGCCGTCGCCGATCTGCACCGTGAGGCGCCGCTCCGGCGCGTGGAACACCGTCTGGCCGTGGAAGCCGACGACGTCGATGCCCGCCCGGTCGATCCCCTCGGCGGCGAGAAAGTCCAGAACCGCCTGCCGGTGCGCCTCGGTGACGACCGCCTCGGCGGCGGCGAGGGCCGGCGGCCGCTCGTCGCGCCTTGCGAGCGCCGCGGCCGGCGCCAGCGCCGCGCGGATCGTCGCGCGCTCCGCGGGCGCGTAGGGCCGGAAGCCGGACGGGCCGGCACGCACGACGGCCTCGCCGTCGGTCTCGAGAAGGGCGACGTCGACGCCGTCCATCGACGTGCCGCTCATCAGCCCGATCGCCCGGTAAAGCCGCGCCATCTCCGCCTCCGATGTCCAGACCAGCCGCTCGCGGACCTGCCGCTCGCGGACTTGCCGCTTGCCAGTGTCGCCGCGCCGGCAACTCGGCTATAGAGCCCGGCGACAGCTTAACACGACGCAAAGCCCCGGCGCGCGCCGCCAGACCCGTTGCCCGAAGCAGCCATCATGACCTCCTTCAAGTCCCAGTTCCTGACGACCGCCGCCGAGCGCGGCTACATTCACCAGTGTTCCGACCCGGAGGGCCTCGACGCGCTCCTCGCCGGCCCCCCGGTGCCGGCCTACATCGGCTTCGACTGCACCGGCCCGAGCCTGCACGTCGGCCACCTGATGGGCATCATGATGCTGCGCCGCTTCCAGCAGGCCGGCCACAAGCCGGTGGTGCTGATGGGCGGCGGCACGACGAAAGTCGGCGACCCGTCCGGCAAGGACGAGGCGCGCCAGCTTCTGACCGACGCGCAGATCGAGGCCAACAAGGCGAGCATCAAGACCTCGTTCGCCAACTTCCTCTCCTTCGGCGACGGGCCGACCGACGCGGTGATGGTCGACAACGCCGAGTGGCTCGACACCCTCGCCTACATCCCGTTCCTGCGCGACGTCGGCCGGCACTTCTCGGTCAACCGCATGCTGTCGTTCGATTCGGTGAAGCTCCGCCTCGAGCGCGAGCAGCCGCTGTCGTTCCTCGAATTCAACTACATGATCCTCCAGGCCTACGACTTCCTGGAGCTCAGCCGGCGGATGGGCGTGCGCCTGCAGATGGGCGGCTCCGACCAGTGGGGCAACATCGTCAACGGAATCGACCTCGGCCGGCGCATCGACGACACGCCGCTCTACGCCCTCACCTGCCCGCTGATCACCACCGCCTCGGGCGCCAAGATGGGCAAGACCGCCGCCGGCGCCGTCTGGCTGAAGCCCGAGATGCTGTCGCCGTGGGACTACTGGCAGTTCTGGCGCAACACCGCCGACGCCGACGTCGAGCGCTTCCTGAAGCTCTTCACCGACCTGCCGCTCGCCGAGATCGCCCGCCTCGTCGCTGCCGGCGGCCAGGAGATCAACGAGGCGAAGAAGGTGCTCGCCACCGAGGCGACCGCCATGCTGCACGGCCGCGCGGCGGCCGAGGCGGCGGCCGAGACCGCCCGCCGCACCTTCGAGGAGGGCGCGCTCGCCGAGAGCCTGCCGACGGTCGAGGTCGCGCGGGCCGAGCTCGAGGCCGGCCTCGGCCTGCTGTCGGCGGTCGTGAAGGCCGGGCTCGCCGCCTCGAACGGTGAGGTCCGCCGCGCCGTCGCCAACGGCGCGATCCGCGTCAACGACGCGCCGGCGAGCGACGACAAGGCGGTGCTGGGCGTCGCCGACCTCACCCCCGAGGGCGTGATCAAGCTGTCGAACGGCCGCAAGCGCCACGTCCTGCTGCGCGCCGTGTAGCGGCCCGACCGGGCGCCACGGAGCTCACGCTCCACACCAGGAACGCCGGGCAACATTTTGTCCCGGCGTTCTTTTTTCAGGTACTACTTCTTCAGCACGACGTTCGGCTTGCCGGGCTCGACCTGGTCGATGACGAGGAGCTTCACCGTCTCCTCGCCGACCGTCGCGCCGCTGTGCCAGGTGTCGAGCATCTCGACGACGAAGTCGCCCGGCCCGTAGGACGAGACCTTGCCGGTGTCGGTCGCCGTCACCTCGAGCCGGCCGGCGAGCACGTAGGCGTAGCGCGGGAACGGGTGCTTGTGCACCGGCAGCGCGGCGCCGGGCGGGATCTCGTAGGTCGAGACGATCACCTCCGCCTGCCCCTGCGGCAGCACCAGCGGCTGCCCGGACGCCGTCTCGGTGCCGGAGAACACCTGGCGGACGACCGGCTTCGGCGCGTCGGCCGCGGCCGGGCCGGCGAGAACCGCGAGCGCGAGCGCCGCGACGGCGAAGCGACGTGTCATCTGTCTCCCCCTCGATGCCGGCCGCGCCGGTCGGTCATTGGAACTCGAAGATCCGCCGGAAGATGCCGGGCGTGATGGTCGAGATCGGGTTGAAGGTGAGCGCCGGGTCGGCGATCGGCCCGTCGAGCCGGAAGGTGACGCCGAACAGGCCGCCGTCGCTGCCGCCGCCGAGGATCTCGCCGATCACCGGAATGCGCCCGAACAGGTTGTTCAGGGCGTAGATCGGAATGAACGTACCGGTCAGCGCCATCGTGCCCTTGTCGAGCTGGATGGTGCCCGCGGCGCTGCCGCCCGAGGCCGGGCCGCGCAGCACGGCGTCGGTGATCTTCAGGCTGTCGCCGGTGAGGTCGAAGCGGACGACGAGGCGATCGAAGCTGCTGGCGGTCGCCGGCGGCGCGGCGACCGGCGTCTGCTTGCCGGCGCTCTTCGCCACCCGGTCGGAGGAGGAGACGAGCAGCCGCGCGAGCTTCGGATCCTCGGTGATGCGGAAGCTCTTGACGCTGAGCGCCCCCTCGGCGCCGTCCTGCGTCAGCGACGCGGTGAGGCGCCCGTCGCCGCCGCTCATCTGGCCGTAGAGGTCGACGAACTTCAGCAGGCGCCCGGTGTCGCCGGCGGTGAGCACCAGCGCGCGCGCATTGCCGTCCGGGTCGACGGTGGCCGAGATCGCCCCGCCCTTGCCGCGGGTGCTGGCGGCGAGGCGCATCCGCGAGATGCGGCCGGCCTCCATCGCCAGCGAGAGGTCGATGCCGTCGAGCGACACGCCGCCGTAGCCGGTGAGGCTGGCGATCTTGGCGGTGATGTCGAGCGGCGGCTCCTTGGCGCGCGCCGCCTTGCTGCTGGCGCCGGAGTCGGTCTTCAGCTGGCGCAGGAAGCCGCGCCCGTCGAGGCGCTTGGCGTTGATGGTGATCGCATAGCCGTTGCGCGGCCCGCGCTTCAGGGTGATCGCGGCGCTGTCGCTCGGGCGCAGCGCGAAGCGCGTGAAGTCGGCCGCGACCAGGTTGCCGGCCTTGTCGACGGTGAGCGTGCCGGCGATGTCGACGCCGTCCGCCGTCGCCTTGAAGTCGGTGATGCGGAAGCCGCCACCCTTGACCGGCGCGAGCTGGAACGTCGCCCGCGCCGCGACCCCGGCCCCCTTGGTCCAGCCGATGCCCGGCAGGGTGACGGTCGCCTTGGTGAGGTCGACGTCGAGGTCCTGGGTACCGTCGGTCTTGGCGTCGAGCACGACGGCGACCGGGCCGGTGAGGAGGCCGCCGAGGTCGACGCCCTTCGCCTTGCGGTCGGCCTCGGTCAGCACGAACTCGACGCCGCCGGCGCCCGCGGCGCCCGGCTTGAACGACTGGGTGAGGTCGACGGCCGCGGCGATGCCCTCGACCACCGCCTTGCCCTTGATCGTCATGCCGGCCGGGTTGGCATCGACGGTGACGTTGACCTTGCTGACCATCCGGCCGTCGATCGGTGCCGAGCTCGAGACGTTCTCCAGCACCGCGCGAACGGTCCAGTCGAGCTTCGACGGATCGAAGGGGTCTTCCATCGGCCCCTTCATCGTCATGTCCGCGGTCGCCGTGCCGGACAGGGTCTGCGGGTTGATCTTGAGGTGGTACATGGCGCGCATCGGGTCGGCGTCGGCGACCATCGCGAGCGACTTCGCCGGCCCCGAGAGCGTCGCGACGATCTCGTTCCTCACCGGCCGCTCGTCGAGGTCGGGCACGATCAGCGAGCCCTTCTGCAGCGTCACCGGCTGGCCGTCCTTCGGCGTCAGCTGGGCCGAGTCGAGGGTGACGTTCAGCACCGGCCCGTCGATGAAGCCGTGCCCGACGCCGGCCGAGAGCGCCGGAATGTCGCCCGGCAGCTTCACCACCGCGTCCTTGAACACGAACTTGACCTGCGCCGGCGCCGAGCCGGGGTGCTTGGTCTTCGGGTCGGTGTCGAAGTCCTCCGGCCCGAGGTCGACGTCGATCGAGCCCTCGGTGAGGATGCCGCCGCGGATGTTGTCGACCAGCCACTTGCGCGCCGGCGCGTTAACGAAGCGCGGCCACACCTTGAGGAAGGTCGCGTCGTCCACCGGCGCCGTCAGCGTCGCCTTCATCTTCAGGAGCGGCCCGCCTTCGCCGATGAACACCGAGCCCGCCCCGGCCACGGCGCCCTGCGGCGCGGCGGCAGCGAAGTGGTCGATCGTGGCGGTCAGGGTGGCCGGGTCGAAGCTGCCGTCGGCCGAGGCGCTGTCGACGATCGCCGGTGGGCCGGGCACGTCCGGCGGCGCCATCGTGGCGCGCGGCACGGTGAGCTGGAACTTCCAGATCGGCTCGGCGCCGGTCGGGGCGAGCACGGTGCCCGCCAGCACGATCTCGAGCCCATCGATCGAGATCGGCGACGGCGTCAGCGCGAAGTCGCCGGTCGCCGGACGCCAGGCGAGGTTGACCTCGGCGCGGTCGAGCGCCACGTCGGGCACGCCGCCGAGGCTCAGCATGCCGTGGCCGGCCGTCACCGAGATCGTCGCTCCGACCGCCTGCCCCGTCGGCGAGAACTGCACCTCGGCGCGGCCGCCGAGGCTCACCCCTTCGATGATCGCGCCGCCGCCGAGCAGCGCCGCCGGGCTGATGCCGTCGACGTTCGCGACGATCGCGCTGCCGCTGTCGCTGAGATGACGGGAGACCTCGCCGGACCACACCTCCTGGCCGACGACGCCCGACGCCGCCAGCGAGACGTTGCCGCCCGTCGACGCCTTGGCGGTGATCTCGATCGCGCTGACGTCGAGCGGTCCCTGGATGCCCGGCCGCTCCATGCGCACGGCGCCGTCGCGGATGGCGACCTGCTCGATGCCCTGCTCCATCGCCAGCTGGCCGACGCGGGCGAGGCGCTCGTCGAGCTGGTCGAGCAGCGCGATCGGCTCCGGCAGCGTCATGTCGGCGCCGCCGAACGGAGCGAAGCGCACGCGCGGGCTCTCGATCACCAGGCCGTGCGCGCGCAGCCGGCCGGCGAGCAGGAGCGCATCGAGGTCGACGTCGATGACGATCGCCGGGATCGACGCCGCGCCGGCCGGGCCGGAGATCGAGACGCCGGTGAGCTCGACGACGAACGACTGGTCGGGCCGCCAGGAGAGCGACGCGCCGCCGACCTCGGCGCTGCCCTCGGGCCCGGCGAGAATCGCCAGGATCGACTGCGCCTGCCGGGCGGCGAGGCCGATCGACACCGGCCCGAGCAGCAGCCGCACGCCGATGATGGCGACGAACACGAAGACGGCGAAGGCGATGCCGGCGCAGAAGCGCCAGACCCAGCGACGCCAGCGCAGCGGCCTCCTCGCAGTCCCTGCTCGGCCGGGGTGCTTCATTAATGCAGGCGTCCCACGTCCTTCGAAGCACCCGCGGCAACGTAGCCGATCCGACCGACGCCCGCTTGCGTAGAATCCGGTGACCGTGGTTCATGCCACGGGCGTTTGGCGAAGGATAAGCACATGACGGACCTCGCGGAAGGCGATCTCGCGCCGGACTTCGATCTACCCACCGACGGCGCCGGGCACGCCAGCCTCGCGGCGCTCCGCGGCAAGCCCGTCGTCCTCTATTTCTATCCGAAGGACGACACCTCCGGCTGCACCCTCGAGGCGGTCGACTTCACCCGCCTCGCCCCCGCCTTCGCCGCGGCGGGAACCGCCGTCGTCGGCGTATCCCCGGATACGCCGGAGAGCCACGCCAAGTTCCGCAAGAAGCATGGCCTCGCCGTGACACTCGCCGCCGACGTCGACAAGGCGATGCTCGGCCGCTACGGCGTGTGGGTCGAGAAGTCGATGTACGGTCGGAAGTACATGGGCGTCGAGCGCACCACCGTCCTCATCGGTCCGGACGGCCGGATCGCCAGGATCTGGCGCAAGGTCAAGGTCGCCGGCCACGCCGAAGAGGTGCTGAAGGCCGCCGAGGCCCTGCCGAAGGGCTGACGGCGAACCGAAGCGCCTCAATTGGTCTGCCTCGGCCGCTGGTCGGGCATCGCGTCCAGCGTTCGCACGATCTCGTCGGTGCTCGCGCCGGCCGCGCACAGCCCGGTGGCGACCTCTCCGAAGTCCACCAGGTCGTGATGCCGCGGATCGGTCGCCCGTTCGAGCGGCACCAGCCATGCGGCGTGGCCACGCGCCCGCAGTCCGTCGAAATAGAGCGCCAGCGCGGAGAACGGCACGTTGCTCTCGCGCGGATCGCCGATGACGAAGATGCGCCGCGCGGCGTCGGTCGGCACCTGGTCCAGCGACGTGAAAGGGTCGAATCGCGCCAGCTTTTCACCCCGCTCGATGAGCCCCCGCGCCTCGAGATAGGCCCGATAGGCCGATGCGCCGGAGGAGATCGCCGCGCATCGGATGTCGCTGCGGCGCGCGAGCAGCTCGGCGACGAGGGTGCCGCCGCCACTGTGGCCGCCGAGCGACCACGACTGGATGCCGTAGCGCGCCTTCAGCGCGTCGAGCTCGGCGTCGACGAGCCGGGCTTCCAGGGGACGCCCGCGCATCGTGTGGTGCTTGCCGGCGCTGCCGTAGGTGCCGGGCCTCCCCAGGAACACGAACGGCACGCCGAAGCGCCGAGACAGCCGCCGCTCCTGCTCGATCATCGCCGCCGGGCCGAGCCCCTTCTGTCGCTTGTCGGCGTTGTTGCCCTTCGGCCCGAGCACGTCGCCGTTGATCCACGCGGCGACGACCCGGTTCGGCCCGGGCGCCGGAGCGAGGCCGGCGGCGTAGTACCGGAGGCAGGCGCCGAGCCCGTCGACCTCCACCCAGACGGCGGTCTCCCGCCGCTCCAGATCGGCGCATGTCGTGCGATCGATGACGATCCCGTCGACCACCGCGACGGGATCGAATTGCTCGCCGCCGGCCGACGACTGGGCCGACGCCGCCCCGGCCCCTGAGAGCAGCGCGACGACGCCGAGCACGCTGACGGCGCCCTGCAGAGCGGAGCGGACCCTCATCGAATCGGCCTCTTTCAATTGCCCGCGCGCCGACGAGCGACGGTCACCGGAAGCACCTCGACGGCGTCGCACGACGACATCCCGGCGCCGGCCGGTCAGTCGACGTCGGCGACTTCCTTGGTCTCGCCCGAGACGCGGGCGGCGAGGCTCGCCTCCATGAAGGCGTCGAGGTCGCCGTCGAGCACCGCCGAGGGGTTGGTGCTCTCCATGCCCGTGCGCAGGTCCTTCACGAGCTGATAGGGCTGCAGCACGTAGGATCGGATCTGGTGGCCCCAGCCGATGTCCGACTTCGCCGCCTCGGTCGCCATCGCCTTCTCCTCGCGCTTCTTCAGCTCGAGCTCGTAGAGGCGGGCGCGCAGCATCTGCCAGGCGGTCGCCCGGTTCTTGTGCTGCGAGCGCTCGTTCTGGCAGGCGACGGCGATGCCGGTCGGGATGTGGGTGATGCGCACCGCCGAATCGGTAGTGTTGATGTGCTGGCCGCCCGAGCCCGAGGCGCGGAAGGTGTCGATGCGGCAGTCGCTCTCGTTGATCTCGATCTCGATGGTGTCGTCGACGACCGGGTAGACCCAGACGCTGGCGAAGCTCGTCTGCCGGCGCGCGTTGGCGTCGAACGGCGAGATGCGGACGAGCCGGTGGACGCCCGATTCGGTCTTCAGCCAGCCATAGGCGTTCTCGCCCTTGACGACGATCGTCGCCGACTTGACGCCGGCCTGCTCGCCGGCGCTCTCCTCGACGAGCTCGACCTTGCAGCCGTGCCGCTCCGCCCAGCGCGTGTACATGCGCAGGAGCATCAGCGCCCAGTCCTGGCTCTCGGTGCCGCCGGCGCCGGCGTGCACCTCGAGATAGCTGTCGTTGCCGTCGGCCTCGCCGGACAGCAGCGCCTCGACCTGGCGCGTCTCGAGCTCCTCGCCCAGCTTGCGCAGCGAGGCCTCGGCGTCCGCCACCATTTCGGCGTCGCCCTCCTCCTCGGCCATCTCGAGCAGGCCGACCGCATCGGATAGGTCGCGCTCGATGCGCAGCACGATGCCGATCTGCTTGTCGAGGCGCTGGCGCTCGCGCATCAGCTTCTGCGCGCGCTCGGGGTCGTTCCAGAGGTCGGGCGCTTCGGAGAGCGCGTTCAGCTCCTGCAGGCGGGCGTTCGCAGGAGCCCAGTCAAAGATGCCTCCTCAGCAGGGCGATCGCCTGCTGGATTTCGTCGACGATGGATTGCATCTCCGCGCGCATGACGGCCGGTTCGCTCCGATGGTGGGAAAGTCAAATGCGGGCCGACCCCGCAGGCGGCGGGACCATAGCCACGCCGCCGCCGTGTGTAAACCGAGCGGCGGCTTCGCCGTCCGCCCTCCCCGAGCAGGCTCTCAGTAGAGCCCGCCGGTGCCGGAATAGACGGCCTTCTCGGCCTCGCGCGAGACCTTACGCCCGCCGCCGCCGGTCGCGCCGCCGCCCTCGCCCGTGCCCCAGTTGGCGACCGAGAGGCCCTCGCCCGGCGCGGTGCCCGGCTTGAACGCCTCGATGACGACGTTGGCGCCGCCGGCCGAGGTGCGCGCGCCCGAGGTGCGGTCGATCGGCACCAGCTTGATGCCGTCGGGCACGCGGAAGGCCACCGGCGGCACGTCCTTCAGCGCCTCCAGCATGAACGAGGTGAAGATCGGCGCGGCGAGCACGCCGCCCGTCGAGCCCTTGCCCATCGGCGTCGGCTGGTCGTAGCCGATGAAGACGCCGACCACGAGGTCGGGCGTGAAGCCGACGAACCAGGCGTCCTTCTCCTCGTTCGTCGTGCCGGTCTTGCCGGCGATCGGCTTGCCGACCTTCTTGACGACGGTGGCGGTGCCGCGCTGGACCACGCCTTCCATCATCGAGGTGATCTGGTAGGCGGTCATCGGGTCGAGCACCTGCTCGGACTCGTCGATCAGCGTCGGCTCGTCCTGGTCTTCCCAGAGCTCGGCGATGCAGCCCTCGCAGATGCGCGCGTCGTGCCGGTAGATGGTGTTGCCGTAGCGGTCCTGGATGCGGTCGATCAGCGTCGGCACGATCTTCTTGCCGCCGTTGGCGATGATCGCGTAGGCCGAGGTGAGCCGCAGCACCGTCGTCTCGCCGGCGCCGAGCGCCATCGGCAGGTACGGCAGCAGGTCGTCGTAGATGCCGAACCGCTTGGCGTACTCGGTGACGAGCGGCATGCCCATGTCCTTGGCGAGCCGGACCGTCATCACGTTGCGCGAGCGCTCGATGCCGAGGCGCAGCGTCGTCGGGCCGGCGAACTTGCCGCCGTAGTTCTTCGGCGTCCAGAAGCCGCCGGTGCCGTTCGGGATCGAGATCGGGCCGTCGACGATGACGCTCGCCGGCGTGTAGCCGTTGTCGAGCGCCGCCGCGTAGATGAACGGCTTGAACGACGAGCCGGGCTGCCGCCAGGCCTGCGTCGCGCGGTTGAACTCGCTGTCGGCGTAGGAGAAGCCGCCCGAGAGCGCGCGCACGCGGCCGGTGTGCGGGTCCATGGCGACGAGCGCGCCGGAGATGTCCGGCACCTGGCGCAGGCGCCAGATGTCCTCGCCCTCGCCCTCGACCTTCTCCACGTAGACGACGTCGCCGGGCGACACCGCCTCGCTCATCTTGCGGATGGGGTTGTAGGTGAAGTGCTGGTTCGGCGCGCGGCCGGACGGGCGGCCGACGATCTTCTCCGGGTCGCCGCGGATGAACATCCGCCGCTTCCAGGCCATCGTCGACAGGGTGGCGCGGCCGGTCTCGCGGACGGTCGACAGCTCGCCCGAGACCTCCGTCGGCGGCTGCAACCCGATCACGGCGTCCTGGTCGGAGACCGACAGCACGACGGCGGTCCGCCACTCCGGCACGTCGTAGAGCGAGGGAACCTTGCCGACCGTCAGGCCCCAGTCGGCCGAGGTGGCGAGGTCGATGCGGGCGATCGGGCCGCGCCACGAGCCGCGCTGGACGTCGAACTTCATCAGCCCGTCCATCAGCGTCTTGCGGGCGAGCACCTGCAGGTCGGGGTCGAGCGTCGAGCGCACCGACAGGCCGCCGCCGTAGAGGCGCGACTCGCCGTAGAGCTGGTAGATGCGCCGGCGCACCTCCTCGGCGAAGTAGTCCGCCGCCACCATGTGGGGGCCGGTGGCGCGCGGCGTGACGCGGATCGGCTCGGCCTTCGCCTCGACCGCGGTGGCGTTGTCGATGACGCCGTCCTCGAGCATCCGGTCGATCACCCAGTTGCGGCGCTCGATAGCGCGGTCCGGATAGCGGAACGGATGGTAGTTGTTCGGCGCCTTCGGCAGCGCGGCGAGGTAGGCGGCCTCCGCCACCGTCAGCTCGTGCACCGACTTGTCGAAATAGACGAGCGAGGCGGCGGCGACGCCGTACGCGCCGAGGCCGAGATAGATGTCGTTGAGGTAGAGCTCGAGGATCTTGTCCTTGGTGTAGGCCGCCTCGATGCGCATCGAGAGCAGCGCTTCCTTGATCTTGCGCTCGACGCTCACCTCGTTCGACAGCAGGAAGTTCTTCGCCACCTGCTGGGTGATGGTCGAGGCGCCGATCGGCCGGCGGCCGGAGCCGCGGTTGCGGAAGTTCGTCACCACGGCGCGGACGATGCCGATCGGGTCGACGCCGCTGTGCTGGTAGAAGTTCTTGTCCTCGGCCGACAGGAACGCCTGCTTGATGCGGTCGGGGATCGCCTGGATCGGCATGAACAGCCGCCGCTCGACGGCGTACTCGGCGACCAGGCTGCCGTTCGCCGCGTGCACGCGGGTCATCACCGGCGGCTCGTACTTCTTCAGCGCCGTGTAGTCCGGCAGGTCCTCGCCGATGATCTGGACGTACCAGCCGACGGCTCCCGCGCCGAGGAGCGCGAACACCGAGCCGATGCCGAAGACGTAGCCGATCAAGCGCAGGAAGAACATCATCGTCGCGACTCGCCGTCAGTTCATTCGCAGATCGGCACGCGCCGACTGGTCCGCAACCCGTGCCGGGGCGCCGGTGGGCGCGCCCGCTCGATCCGCTCCCGCCCGGCCCTCGCCGCGGCGTCGCCCCGCGCCGGCGGCCGAAGGGCCGCGCCGGCGGAGGCTGAGGTACGCAAAGAATTGGTCCTTGACAAGCCGGGCGCGAGTCGTCGGCCGGCCCGGGCCGCCGCCGTCCGGCGACGATCCGATGGCCGCCCGCCGGCCGTTTCGTTCATCCGTGCCCGCTCGCAAGACCGCCTTCAAGTTTTCGACAACCCCCGCCACCCCACCCGGCACGGCCACCGTCTATTGCGCCGCCGCCTCCGCCTCGCCGCCCGCCACGCCGCCGGCGATGCGGGGCGCGAAGAAGCGGCGGACCGCGCCGACGATCGAATCGGCGGCCGCGACACGCCACTCCTGCGTGAGCATCAGGGCTTCATCGTGGCGATTGGTGAGATATCCGAGCTCGATCAGCACCGACGGAACGTCGTGCGCGCGCAGCACGCGGAAGCCCGCGTGGCGGTGCGGATTGGAGTTGAGCTTGGTCGTGCGCGACATCTCGGCGACGAGCGTCTCGGCCGCGCGGTTCGACAGCGTCTTCGTCTCGCGCTTGGCGAGGTCGATCAGGATGTCGGTGACGACGTCGGCGGTGTCGGGCAGGTCGACGCCGGCGATGACGTCCGAACGGTTCTCCTGCGCGGCGATCGCCGCCGCCTCGGCGTCGGAGGCGCGGTCGGAGACGGTGTAGACGGTGGCGCCACGCACATAGGCCTGCGGCGCCGCGTCGGCGTGGATGGAAACGAACAGGTCGGCGGCGATCGCCCGGGCCGCCGCGACGCGCTCGTCGAGGGCGATGAACACGTCGTCGCTCCGCGTCAGCCGCACCTCGAACAATCCGGTCTCGCCGAGCTTGTCCTCGAGCAGGCGGGCGAACTCCAGGGTGATCGACTTCTCGAGCGTGCCGCCGACCCCGATGGCGCCGGTGTCGATGCCGCCGTGGCCGGGGTCGAGGACGACGAGCGGCCGGGTGCGGCCGAGCTTCGTGCTCGCCGGCGGCCCCGCGTGGCCGGTCGCCGCCGCGGCGCGCGCCTCGCGCGCCCGGGCCGCGTCGGCGAGGAAGGTGTCGCGGTCGCTCGCCACGAGATCGATCACGAGGCGGGCCGGCTGCGCGTCGACCCCGGGCAGCACGAACACCTTGTCGACCCGGGCCGGCCCGGTGAGGTCGACGACGATGCGCGACTTGCCGGGCCCGAGCAGGCCGTAGCGCCAGGCGGCGACGAGGCCGCGCCCCTCGCGGCCGGCGTCGGGCGGCAGCCGGAACTGCGTCTCCGGCAGGTCGATCACCAGCCGATAGGGGTCGGCGAGCGGGAACGCCCCGACCTCGACGGTCTCGGTCAGGTCGATCACGAAGCGGGTGCGCTCGGCGTCGCCGGCGATCCGGGCGGCGGTCGCCCCCGGCACCGCCGCCGGCGCGGGCGGCGCCGTGTCGGACGCCGCCGCGCCGCCCGCGACGACCGCGAGGGCGACCGCGACGGCGGCGATTCGAACGAGCGTTCCGATTCGGGCGATCGTGGGCATCGAACCTCTCGGCAGCGACCCGGCGCGTCGCGCAGGCCGCCTCATTACCCGATCCGGACGCCGCCGTTAACCCGTCGTCGGCCCCGGCGGGCGCCGGCCGCGGCGGGGCCGCCCTCCCGCGAGCGTAATGCTTGCCAAGCTAAGCCGCCGTCCTTAAATAGGGATCGGGCGTGCATCCGGTCCCGCAATGGGATTCGGCACGGCCACCCGCGCATTGTCCGAATTCGGCCGGCGGGTGTCGATTTTCACCGACGCCTCGCTCCTTCGGCTTCGGCTCGCGTCTGCTCTCCGATGCGGCATTTGTCCGCGTGCTCCACGATGTCGCCGCAGGGCGCGTCGTGCCGGCGTCGGACGGCACCAGGTCCGGCACGTTCGCCGAGCCTCGGCGCCGCGCTGCGGAGACCCGCCGGGAGGCGACTTTCTCGCCGCCCGAACATTCTTCCCTGGCGTCGGCCGGTCTGAACCGGCCTGCGCCGAAGGCCGGTCCGGCCCAAGCATTCGAGCGCCTGGTTGATGTTCCGTTTCGATCGCCGTTCCACTGACCGCCGCCCGGCGAAAGCCGTGTGGACCGGTCTGCGGAACGCGGCGACCGGCGGCTCGGCGCCCACGACCACGGCCGGCCTCCCCGCCCTCACCCAACAAGTCGATCCCAGCCTCGATCGCTCGCGCCGGCGCAGGCCGCCGGCGGGCGGAGCCGTGGATCGCGGAGACTTTGCCACATGGCCAACAAGATGCTCATCGACTCGACCCACCCGGAGGAGACCCGGGTGGTCGTCGTCCGCGGCAGCCGAGTCGAGGAATTCGACTTTGAATCGGCGAGCCGCAAGCCCCTCCGGGGCAACATCTATCTCGCCAAGGTAACCCGGGTCGAACCGTCGCTGCAGGCGGCCTTCGTCGAGTACGGCGGCAACCGCCACGGCTTCCTCGCCTTCAACGAGATCCACCCCGACTACTACCAGATCCCCTACGCCGACCGGCAGGCGCTGCTCGAGCAGGATGCCCGCGAGGACGAGGAGGACGACGCCGCCGAGGAGCGCGGCAGCCAGGAGCGCGACCGCCGGGAGCGCGGGGGCCGCGCCAGCGCCGCCGCCGCCGAGGCGCCCACCGTCTCCGCCGACGCGTCGCCCGCCGACGAAGACGCCGCGACGAGTGACGCCGCGACGGGCGACGGCGAGCCGGCCGCCCCCGAGGCGTCCACCGCCGAGACGGGCGAGGCCGGCGAGGTGCCGCCCGCCCCCGAAGGCGCGGTGATCGAATCGGTGGAGAGCGAGGGGCACGACGCCGTCGAGTCGGTCGGCGCCGAGGACGCGCTCGAGGAGGTGCCGGAGCGCCGCCCGCAGCGCAACCGCCGCTCCTACAAGATCCAGGAAGTGATCAAGCGCCGCCAGGTGCTGCTGGTCCAGGTCGTCAAGGAGGAGCGCGGCAACAAGGGCGCCGCGCTCACCACCTACCTGTCGCTCGCCGGCCGCTACGCCGTGCTGATGCCGAACACCGCGCGTGGCGGCGGCATCAGCCGCAAGATCACCTCGGCCGCCGACCGCAAGCGCCTGAAGCAGATCGCCACCGACCTCGAGGTGCCCGAGGGGATGGGCGTCATCCTCCGCACCGCCGGCGCCAACCGCACCAAGGTCGAGGTCAAGCGCGACTTCGAATACCTGCTGCGGCAGTGGGAGAGCGTCCGCGACCTGACGCTGCAGTCGTCGGCGCCGGCCCTCGTCTACGAGGAGGGCAACCTCGTCAAGCGCTCGATCCGCGACCTCTACAACCGCGACATCGACGAGATCCTGGTCGCCGGCGAGGACGGCTACCGCGAGGCCAAGGACTTCATGCGCATGCTCATGCCGAGCCATGCGAAGAACGTGAAGCCCTACCGCGAGCCCTCGCCGCTGTTCACCCGCTTCGGCGTCGAGGCGCAGCTCGACGCGATGTTCTCGCCGCAGGTGACGCTGAAGTCCGGCGGCTACATCGTCATCCACCAGACCGAGGCGCTCGTCTCGATCGACGTGAACTCGGGCCGCTCGACCCGCGAGCACAACATCGAGGACACCGCCCTCCAGACGAACCTCGAGGCCTCCGACGAGGTGGCGCGCCAGCTCCGGCTGCGCGACCTCGCCGGCCTCATCGTCATCGACTACATCGACATGGAGGAGAAGCGGAACAACCGCGCGGTCGAGAAGCGCCTCAAGGATGCGCTGAAGTCCGACCGGGCGCGCATCCAGGTCGGCCGCATCTCGCACTTCGGCCTGATGGAGATGTCGCGCCAGCGCATCCGCCAGGGCGTCGTCGAGAGCTCGACGCAGATGTGCCCGCACTGCTACGGCACCGGCCTCGTGCGCTCGACCGACTCGGTCGCCCTGCACGTGCTGCGGACGATCGAGGAGCAGCTCCTCAAGTCGTCCAGCCACAACCTGACGGTGCGCACCCGCACCGCCGTCGCCCTCTACATCCTCAACCAGAAGCGCAAGCACCTCGCCGACATCGAGGCGCGCTTCCAGGTGACGATCACGCTGGCCGCCGACGATTCGATCGGCAACCAGATGCACGCCATCGAGCGCGGCGAGCTCGCGGTGAAGTCCGAGAGCACCACCGTCCCGGTGATCGGCCCCTATGAGGCGATCGAGGTCGAGGACGAGATCGACGAGCCGGAGGTCGAGGAGGAGATCGAGGCGGTCGCCGCCGAGGAGCGCGCCGAGACCGCCGAGCCCGCGGCCGGCGAGAACGGCCGGCGCCGGCGCCGGCGCCGTCGCCGGCGTCGGGGCGAGGGTGGCGCCGAGGCCGAGGCCGGCGGACGCGAGTCGGCCGGCGAGACCGAAGACGAGCCGGACGCCGAGGGCGAGCCGGACGCCGCCGAGACCCCGGTCGAGGCCGCGGCGGCCGGCGGCGAGCCCGCCGCCGAGACGGACAAGGACGGCGAGGACAAGGACGGCGACGACGAGCCGCGCCGTCGCCGCCGCCGTGGCCGCCGTGGCGGCCGCCGCCGCCAGGAGGGCGGCGCCGAGCTGTTCGGCGAGGACGGCGAGCCGACCGCCGAGGCCGCCCTGCCCTTCGACGCCCCGGCCGAGCCGGCCGCGGCCGAGCCGCCGGCGGACAGCGTGACCGCCGACGTGCCGGCGCCCGCCGCCCCGGCGGTGGAGGCCGAGGCCCCCGCCGCCGAAGCTCCCGCCGCCGAGGCCCCCGCGGCCGAGCCGGTCGTGGCCGAATCGGTCGAGGCCGCCGAATCGGCGGTCGAGGAGCCCGCCCCGCTGCCCGAGCCGGCCGCCCCGCCGGCCGAGGAGCGCGTCGAGACCGTCGCCGCGGCGCCCGCGCCCGAGCCGGCCGCGCCCGAGTCGGCGGCGCCCGCCGCCGAGCCCGAGCCCACCAAGGCCGACGTGCCGGCCGAGGAGCCGGCCGAGCCGCAGCCGAAGCGCTCCGGCTGGTGGCAGCGCCGCTCGTTCTTCTGAGCGACCGCCTTCCCGGTCCGTTCCCGGAGCCGCCTTCGACGCCCGCGCCCTCCGGCGCGGGCGTTTTCGTTTGTGCGCCCGGCCCTTACGCGCCCGGAACCAAAATTTAACCATTGAAGAACACAACTAGAACGGTTACGCTTTGTTCGCGATTTGTACAGAGTCGCACGCCGTTCCGCCGACGCCCCGGCCCGTGAGCCGGGGCCGTTCCACCGCCGCCGCTCCAGCCCGACGAGGCGCTCGCCCGCTATGCTCACGCGCAAGCAATATGAACTCCTCATGTTCATCCACGAGCGGCTGAAGGAGAGCGGCGTCCCCCCCTCCTTCGAGGAGATGAAGGATGCGCTCGACCTGCGCTCGAAGTCGGGCATCCACCGGCTGATCACGGCGCTCGAGGAGCGCGGGTTCGTCCGCCGCCTGCCCAACCGGGCGCGCGCGCTGGAGGTGATCCGGCTGCCCGATTCGGTCACCCCGGGGCTCGCCGGCACCCCCGCCCGCGGCCGCGGCTTCACCCCGAGCGTCATCGAGGGCTCGCGGCCGCGCCAGCCCGACACGGTGCCCGAGGCGGCGGTGATCGCCGGCGCGATCGCCGTTCCGGTGATGGGCCGCATCGCCGCCGGCGTGCCGATCGAGGCGATCCAGACCCACACCCACACCCTCGCCATGCCGGCCGACCTGATCGGCAGCGGCGAGCACTTCGCCCTCGAGGTGCGCGGCGATTCGATGGTCGAGGCCGGCATCTTCGACGGCGACACGGTGGTCATCCGCAAGTCCGACAACGCCGACAACGGCGACATCGTCGTGGCGCTCGTCGACGAGGAGGAGGCGACCTTGAAGCGGCTGCGCCGCAAGGGCGCCTCGATCGCCCTCGAGGCCGCCAACCCGGCCTACGAGACGCGCATCTTCGGGCCCGACCGGGTCCGCATCCAGGGCAAGCTCGTCGCCCTCGTCCGCCGCTACTGACGCGGCGGCGGGCGGCCGCCCCGGCGGGTCGCCTGCGCCGCCCGGGCGGGCCTCCGCCACCGGCATCGCCCCGGCGGCCGGGCGCCTCAGCGCGCCGGCGGGCGGCCGCCGACGAGGGTCGTCGCGAGGGATCCGAGGGCGCAGCCGGCCGTGAGCGCCTCGTCGAGGCCGCCGCCGGCGAGCGCCACCGCGAGGAAGCCGGCGAGGAACGCATCGCCCGCCCCCGTCGTGTCGACCACCGCGGCCGCGGGCGCGGCGGCCCGCCAGCGGCGGGGCGCCGGCCGGGCGCTGCCCTCCCCGCTCCCGCTGCTGCTCCCGCGCGCGGCCTCGCCGGCCTCCGCTCCCGCCGCGCCGCGCTTCACGACGACGCAGCGCCAGTGGCCGCAGAGCGCGGCGAACTGCGCCGCCGGCTCGTCGGTGCCGGCGAGCGCCGCCGCCTCGGTCTCGTTCGGGAACCCGAAGTCGAACCCCGCCGTCCAGGCGAGGAAGGCCTCCGGCCCGACCTCGCGCAGGAACGACACCGACCCGGGGTCGACGCTCGCCGGAATTCCGCGCGCCCGCGCGGCGGCGAGGAAGTCCAGCACGGCGGCGCGCGGCCCCGGCTCGAACAGCGCGTAGCCCGAGACGTGCACGAGGTCGACGCCGTCCAGCAGGTCGTCGGCGAGGTCGGCCCGGCAGAGCCGCAGGTTGGCGCCGCGGTCGGTGAGGAAGCTGCGCTCGCCGTCCGGCGTGACGATGTCGACCAGCATCCCGCTCGGCGCCTCGGGGTCGCCGGCGAGCGCCGCCGCCACCCCGGCGGCGCTAAAGAGCGCCGCGTGCCGGTCGAGGTCGCCGGCGCCGACGCGGGCGGCGAGGGTGGCGCGCACCCCGGCGTGCGCCAGCCACGTCGCCTGGTTGCCGCCGGAGCCGCCGGGCACCAGCCGGATCGCCGCGCGGCGGTCGGCCCCGGTCACCGGCGGCCCCTCGGGCCGGACCACCACGTCGGTCATCACGTCGCCGACGACGAGCACGTGCGGCGGCCGGCTCATCGCCGGCCCGCCCCCGCCCGGCCGGTCCGTCCGCCCCATCAGCCGGCGCGGCGCGCGAGCGCCACGGCGAGGTCGGCGCCGACGGCGACGTTGTTGCGCACGAGGGCGATGTTGGCGGCGAGGCTGCGCCCGCCCGTCAGCGCGACGATGCGGGCGAGCAGGAACGGCGTCACGTCCTTGCGCGCGATGCCGGCCGCCGCCGCCTCGGCCACCGCCTCGGCGATGCGCGCCTCGATCTCCGCCGCCGGCAGCGCGTCGGCCTCGGGAATCGGGTTGGCGACGAGCACGCCGCGGCCGCCGAGCCGGCGGTGCAGGTCGACGATCGCCGCGAGCGCCTCGATGCCGTCGACCCGGTCGACCGCAAGCCCGCTCTCGCGGGCGAAGAAGGCGGGGAAGGCGTCGGTGCCGAAGCCGAGCACCGGCACCCCCTGCGTCTCCAGCACCTCCAGCGTCTTCGGCAGGTCGAGGATCGACTTCGCGCCGGCGCACACCACCGCGACGGGCGTGCGGGCGAGCTCGAGGAGGTCGGCCGAGACGTCGAAGGTGTCCTCCGCGCCGCGGTGCACGCCGCCGATGCCGCCGGTCGAGAACACGCGGATGCCGGCGAGGTGCGCCGCGGCCATCGTCGCCGCCACCGTGGTGCCGCCGAGGCCGCCGCCGGCGAGCGCCCCGGCGAGGTCGCGCCGCGAGAGCTTGGCGACGCCCTTCGCCTCGCCCAGCCGGTCGAGCAGCGCCGCGTCGAGCCCGACGCGGATCCGCCCGTCGGCGACCGCGATCGTCGCCGGCACGGCGCCGTGCGCGCGGGCCACCGCCTCGACGCCGCGCGCCATGGCGACGTTGTCGGGAAACGGCATGCCGTGGGTGATGATCGTCGATTCGAGCGCCAGCACCGCCCGCCCGTCGGCGAGCGCCGCGCGCACCTCCGGCGCGATGGCGAGAAGATCGTCGGCCGCGTCGCCCATGCTCACTCCCGTCCGCCGCCGCCCGCCGCGGGCGGCTCTCGGCCCGCGAGGCATAGCGCACGGCGGGCCGGCCGGTCGAGGTCGCCGTCACCGCGGCCTGAAACGCGAAGCGGGCGGCGCCGCCCTCGCGTCGCCGCCCGCCCGATTGTCTTCTCTCCGGCCACGTGCGGCCGGCGGCCCGTCTCACGCACCCGAGAGGTGCGGCAGCGGGTCGACCGGCTGCGAGCCCTTGCGCAGCTCGAAGTGCAGCTGCGGCTGCGTCACGTTGCCGGTGGCGCCGGCGTAGGCGATCACCTCGCCGCGCTTCACCTGCTGGTTGCGGCTGACCAGCATTTCCTTGTTGTGGGCGTAGGCCGTCACCCAGCCGCCCTCGTGGCGGACGAGGATCAGGTTGCCGAAGCCGGTCAGCTCGTTGCCGGCGTAGATGACGACGCCGGCCTCGGAGGCCTTGATCGGGCTCCCCTCCGGCAGGGCGATGTTGATGCCGTCGTTCTGCTCGCCGCTCGCCGAGCGGCCGAAGCCGGCGACGACGCGGCCGCGCGCCGGCCAGCGGAAGCCGGAGCCGGCCTCTTCCTCGGGCGCTGCCGCGGTCTCCTGCTCGGCGGCGTCGGTGGCGGTCTTGCCGGCGCTTCCGGCGAGCGCCGGCAGCGAGGCCATCTCGGTCACGGGCTGCGCCGGGGCCGCCGGCGCGGCCGGGCTCGGCGCCGCCACCGGCGCGGCCGCCGCGACGGTCGCCGGGCGTGCGGCGGGCACCTTCGGCGGCGAGGCGTCGTTCGCGGTCGGCAGCGAGGCGACCTGCGTTGCGGTCGCGGTGCCGCCGGGGATGCGCAGCACCTGGCCGATGCGGATCGAGTTGCCGTTCGCGAGGCTGTTCGCCTCGGCGATCGACTTCGAGGGCACGTTGTAGGTGCGGGCGATCGACAACAGCGTGTCGCCCGGCACGACCTTGTGGGTCGCCGGAGTGCCGCCCGCCGCCGGCGCCGCGGCGATGGCGGGGCCGCCGGTCGAGTAGACCGGGATGATGATCTGCCGGCCGGCGCGCACGTCGGCCGCCGTGATTCGGTTCGTCGCGAGGATCGCGTCCTCGGGCACGCCGTAGCGGCGCGAGATCGAGGCGAGCGTGTCGTTGCCGGCGACGGTGACCATCGTGCCGCCTGCCGAGGTCCAGCCGCGGTGGCTGACCGCGGTGGTCGTCGTCCCGCCGGTGGCGTAGGAGGCGGTCGCCGCCGGCAGCGGCTGGGCGGCCGTCATGCTGCCCGGCGGCGGCACCGATCCGGTGACGATGCCGTCCGAGGGCGCCGAGCCGATGATCGTGCGCTGGTTGCTGGTCGAGCCGCCGAAGAGGTCGCCGGAGGTGAAGCGAGAGAAGTCGCCGCTGCAGCCGGAAACCGCAGCAGCCGCCAGCGTCACGCCCGCCAGTCGGAACACGTTGAGCCACGTCGTGGTCAAGAGCTGCATTGCTGTCACTCGCGTCGAACGCCGCACATGGGGCAATTCAAGACGAACAGCGTTGAGGAACCCTTAATGGCGCGCGGGATTTCCAAAAGATTCCAATGCCCACGCCGGCGCGCCCGCGGTCTTGCCGCGAGCGGTCACAGCCGGCTGGCGATGCCGGCGACGAGCGGCACGAAGCGCACGTCGGCGAGCTTGGTGGTGTCGACGCCCTCAGAGGTGCGGACGACCTTCATGAGCTGCTGCGGCGCCCCCTCCGGGCCGACCGGCACGATCATGAAGCCGCCGACGCGCAGCTGGCCGACGAGCCGGGTCGGCAGCTTCGCCGCCGCGGCGGTGACGACGATGCGCTCGAACGGCGCCTTCTCCGGCCAGCCGTCGAGGCCGTCGCCGTGGCGGGTGACGATGTTGGAGATGCGCAGCGCCGCGAATCGCTCGTCGGCGAGCACGAGCAGCGAGCGGTAGCGCTCGATCGTGTAGACCTCGCGGGCGAGGCCGGCGAGCACCGCCGCCTGGTAGCCCGAGCCGGTGCCGATCTCGAGCACCCGGTCGTCGCGGCCGAGGGCCAGCGCCTCGGTCATCAGCGCCACCATCGAGGGGGCCGAGATGGTCTGCCCGCACTCGATCGGCAGCGGCCGGTCCTCGTAGGCGTGCTCGCGCAGCGGCGCCTCGACGAAGAGCCGCCTCGGCACCTGCTCCATCGCCGCCAGCACCCGGCGGTCCTGGTGGCCGCGCCGGCGCAGCAGCAGGATGAGCTCGGCGATGGCGACACGGTCCTCCGCCCGCGCCGCGGCGGCCAGCGGAGAAACGTCGTCGCCGCCGGCGCCCATCGCGGCCCTCCTCAGGCGAGGGTCTGGGCGAGCCGGGCCTTGACCTCGTGCGCGGTGAGGTCGAGGCGCAGCGGCGTCACCGATACCCGCCCCTCGGCGATCGCCCGCATGTCGGTGCCGGCCGGCGCCTCGGAGGGGTGCGACTTGTAGCCGATCCAGTAGTAGGGGAAGCCGCGGCCGTCCACGCGCGGGTCGATCGACAGGAAGTCCTGGTCGCGGCGGCCCTGCACCGTCACCTCGACGCCGGTCACGGCCTCCGGCGCCCGGTCGGGGAAGTTGACGTTGAGGAAGGTGCCGGCCGGCAGGTCGACGGCGATCAGCTTCTCGAGCAGCGCGGGGCCGAGTGCCTCGGCGGTCTCGAAGCGCGGGTTCGCCCGGTTCGCGGCCGAGAAGGCCTGCGACAGCGCGATCGAGCGGATGCCGAGCGTCGTGCCCTCGATGGCGCCGGCCACCGTGCCCGAATAGGTCACGTCGTCGGAGACGTTCTGGCCGCGGTTGACGCCGGAGAGCACGAGGTCGGGCAGCGCCGGCAGCACGTGCCGCACGGCCATGATCACGCAGTCGGTCGGCGTGCCGCGCAGCGCGAACTTGCGCTCGTCGACCTGGCGCAGCCGCAGCGGGTCGCTCAGCGTCAGCGAGTGGGCGGAGCCCGACTGGTCGGTCTCCGGCGCCACCACCCACACCTCCTCGGTGAAGGTGCGGGCGATGCGCTCGAGCGCCGCGAGGCCCGGCGCGTGGATGCCGTCGTCGTTGGTGATCAGGATGCGCATCGTCGGTCTTTCGCGTTGTCGTGTCGTCGCGGCGGCGGAGGGCCGGCGAGCCGCCCTACCCTCGCCCGATCGCCTCGAGCCCGCCCATGTATGGCCGCAGCGCCTCCGGCACGGTCACCGAGCCGTCGGCGTTCTGGTAGGTCTCCATCACCGCGATCAGCGCGCGGCCGACGGCGACGCCGGAGCCGTTGAGGGTGTGGACGAAGCGCGTCTGCTTGGCGTCGGCCGGCCGGTAGCGGGCGTTCATCCGCCGCGCCTGGAAGTCGCCGCACACCGAGCAGCTCGAGATCTCGCGGAAGGTGTCCTGCCCCGGCAGCCAGACCTCGATGTCGTAGGTCTTCTGCGAGGCGAAGCCCATGTCGCCGGTGCACAGCGTCACGACCCGGTAGTGCAGCCCGAGCCGCTGGAGCACCGCCTCGGCGCAGGAGAGCATCCGCTCGTGCTCGGCGAGCGAGGCCTCGGGCGTGGTGATCGAGACGAGCTCGACCTTCTCGAACTGGTGCTGCCGCAGCATGCCGCGGGTGTCGCGCCCGGCCGAGCCCGCCTCGGAGCGGAAGCACTGGGTGAGCGCGGTGAAGCGCAGCGGCAGCGCCCCCTCGTCGAGGATTTCTTCGCGCACGAGGTTCGTCAGCGGCACCTCGGCGGTCGGGATCAGCCAGTGCTCGGCCGTCGTCTTGAACAGGTCCTCGGCGAACTTCGGCAGGTTGGCCGTGCCGTAGAGGGCGTCGTCCTTCACCAAGAGCGGCGGAGCCACCTCGGTATAGCCGTGCTCGGTGGTGTGCAGGTCGATCATGAACTGGCCGATGGCGCGCTGCATCCGCGCGAGCTGGCCCCTGAGCACCACGAAGCGCGAGCCAGAGAGCTTCGCCGCGGCGGCGAAGTCCATGCCGCCCATCGCCTCGCCGAGGTCGAAGTGCTCGCGCGGCGGAAAGTCCATCGCCGGTCGGGTGCCGACGCGCTTCACCTCGACGTTGTCGTGCTCGTCCTTGCCGGCCGGCACCTCGTCGAGCGGCACGTTCGGCAGCACCGCCAGCATGTCCTGAAGGTCCTGCTCGGCGGCGGCGAGCGCCGCCTCGTCGGCCGGCATCCCCTCCTTGAGCGCGGTCACCTCGGCCATCAGCGCCTGGGCCGCCGCCTCGTCCTTCGCCGCCTTGGCGCGGCCGATCTCCTTGGAGGCGGCATTGCGGCGCTCCTGCATCGCCTGCAGGGAGGCGATCAGCGTCCGCCGGCGCTCGTCGAGGGCGAGGATGCCCGCCGCCACGGCCTCCGCCGACGAGCGATCGTCACCGCGGCGCACGAGGGCGGCGACGAGCGCGTCGGGCGCTTCGCGGATCCAGCGGATGTCGAGCATGGGAGAGGCTCCGGGCGGGAGCGGCGCGGCATCCCGGCGCGGCGGCTCTCCTCAGGCGGCCGCGTCGCGTGCCGCTTCCTGGACCGCCCGCTTCCGCTCGATCTGCCGGACCGCGAGAATCGAGATTTCGTAGAGGAGCATCGCCGGGATCGCAAGGGAGATCTGGCTGATCGGATCGGGCGGCGTCAGCACCGCCGCGACGATGAAGGCGATGACGATCGCCCAGCGCCGCTTGCTCCTGAGATCCGCCGACGAGACGAGCCCGGCGCGGCCGAGCAGCGTCAGCACCACCGGCAGCTGGAACACGAGGCCGAAGGCGAAGATCAGCACCATGATGAGGCCGAGGTACTCGCTCACCTTCGGCAGCAGCAGGATGCTCGCCTTGCCCGCCCCGCCGTGCTGCTCCATCGACAGGAAGAAGGCCATCGCCACCGGCATGACCATGAAGTAGACGAGCGCCGCCCCGATCAGGAACAGGATCGGCGTCGCCACCAGGAACGGCAGGAAGGCGCCGCGCTCGTTGCGATAGAGCCCCGGCGCCACGAACATGTAGATCTGGCTGGCGATCACCGGGAAGGCCAGGAACAGCGCCCCGAACAGCGCCAGTTTCAGCTGCGTGAAGAAATATTCCTGCGGCGCCGTGTAGATGAGCTCGATCGGCTTGGTGTCGCCGACCGCGTGCTCGTAGGGGATGATCAGGATGTTGAAGACGTCGGTGGCGAAATAGAAGCAGACGACGAAGGCGATGACGATCGCGATCATCGACTTCATCAGCCGCGAGCGGAGCTCGATCAGGTGCTCGATGAGCGGCGCGCGCGACGCCTCGATCTCGTCCTCGTCGCTCACGGGCGGGGCTCCTCGGCCGCGGCCGGCGCGACTGTGGGGGCCGGCGCCGGCGGCGCGGCCGGCACCACCGTCTCGGCCGCCGGCAGTACGGGGGCGGCGATCGGGGCGGCGGCGGGAGACTGGGCGGCGGGAGGCTGTGCGGCGGCGGGAGACGGCGCGGCGGGCGCAGGCTCGGTCGCCGCCTCGGCAGCGGCGGCCGGCGCCGGCTCGGCGACCGGGCCGGACGGCATCGCGGCCGGGTCGACCAGCGGGCCCTTCGGCAGCGACACGCTGTCCTGCAGGCTCGACTTGACGTCGTTGATGCTGTCCTTGACGTCCTTCAGCGGATCGAAGGACTTCACCTCGGCGAGCTGCTTGCGCACGTCGTCGAGGTCGGCCTGGCGCTCGGCCTCGCGCAGCACGTCGTTGAACTGCCGCTGCACGTCGAAGGCCATCCGCCGGGCCTTGCCGAGGAAGCCGCCGAAGGTGCGAAGCATGCGCGGCAGGTCCTTCGGTCCGACGACGATGATCGCCACGACCGCGATGACCAGCAGCTCACTCCACCCGATCTCGAACATTCGAAGGGGACCCGCGCGAGGAAGGCGCACCGCCCGAGGCGGCCTGCGGTCGGCCTGAAGGGGGACCACGTCGCCGCGCGCGTGGATTAGGCTTCAGGAACCCGGCCGGCGCGAAACAGGGGCGGCCGGCGGCCGCCCGTCGGAAGGCGCTAGCTGGCCTTCCGGTCCTCGACCTTGTCGGCCCGGATCGGCTCCGCGGGGTTATGATCGATCGCCTTGCCGGCGGGAGCCGCCGCTGACGTCTCCTCCTCGGTCATCCCCTTCTTGAAGCTCTTGATCCCCTTGGCCACGTCACCCATCAGCTCCGAGATCTTTCCACGCCCGAACAGCAGGATGACGACCACGGCAACGATGAGGATGTGCCAGAAACTACCGATACCCATGAACGGCCTCTCCTCACGGCCCGCCTGCCCGCGGAACGGGGCCGACAGTCGGCCGGACTATCGCAGAAACCCTCTACCGCCGCAACCGCGCGACCCCGGCGTGGCGTGTTGTCTCAATATGGGTCCGGGTGGCCACGGCGCCAGGGGTCGAGCGTGCCGCGCGCGTCGCATCGAAGGAGGATCGCCCCGATGACCGCCTATGTCGCCCTCCTGCGCGCCGTCAACGTCGGCGGCGCGACGACCCTGCCGATGGCCGATCTCCGCGCGCTGTGCGCGCGCGCCGGCCTGGCCGGCGTCAGGACCTACGTCGCGAGCGGCAACGTGGTGTTCTCGAGCGGCGGCTCCGAGCAGGACGTCCGCGCTGCCCTCGAGGCGGCCCTCGCAGCCCATGCCGGGCGCCCGGTCGGCGTCCTCGTGCGGACGGCGGACGAGATGGCGGCGGTGCTCGCCGGCAACCCCTTCCCGCACGCCGCGCCGAGCCGCACGGTCGCGATCTTCCTCGACGGATCGCCGCCGTCCGACGCCCTCGCCGCGGCGACCGGCCGCGCCGATGAGGAGATCGCGCTCGGCCGGCGCGAGATCTACGTCCACTACCCCAGCGGCATCGGCACGTCGAAGCTGAAGATCCCGGCGGCGCGGACCGGCACCGCGCGCAACCTCAACACCGTCGCCCGCCTCGCGGCGATGGCGGCCGAGGCAGGCGCGTAGGCGGGCGTCCGTCGCCACGCCGGCGCAGCGGGAACCCGCGGGCCTCGGCCGCCGTTCGTTCGACGGACCAGCCCGCGGCGGCCGATCACGGACGCTGCGGCGCAGAGCGGCGCCCTCCCTCCCCATGCCGCCAGCAAGGAGCCTCCCGATGACCCGCTTCCGGACATCCACCCTCGTCGCCCTGGCGATCGCCGCCTCGCTCGGCCTCGCCGCCTGCGAGAACACCATCCGCGGCGCCGGCAAGGACGTCGGCAACTCGGTCGACGCCGTCGAGGACGCGACCGGCAACTAGCGTCGGTCAGCCGGCCGGGAACACCAGCGCGGTGCCGGCGCCGACCGCCACCCGGTCGCCGACGGCGAGCCGGCCGGGCCGGGCGTCGCGCACCGCGAGCGGCTCGGCGAGCCCCTCGACGCGGACGTCGAGGTGGTCGACCTCGCCGAGGAAGCGGCGGGCGATCACCGTGCCGGGGCCGTTCGCCGCCGCCTCGAGGCGCACCTCGTGCGGGCGAACCGCGACGACGAGCGGCGTCCCCTCCCCCGCCCCGGCCGGCGCCTTGCCGATCGGGCCGAGCGCCGTCAGCGCCGCGCCGCCGGCGGCGACGCCCGGGATCTCGTTGATCTCGGAGAAGAAGCGCGCCGCCGCGAGGTCGGCCGGCCGGCGGTAGAGCGTCTCCGGCGTGTCGAGCTGCACCAGGCGGCCGGCGCGCAGGAGCGCGATGCGGTCGCCGATGCGCATCGCCTCCTCCGGGTCGTGGGTGACGATGACGGCGGTGGCCCGGCCGGCGCGCAGGAAATCGACGGTCTCGTCGCGCACCCGGTCGCGCAGGCGGCTGTCGAGGCCGGAGAACGGCTCGTCCATCAGGAGCACGTGCGGGCCCGGCACGATGGCGCGGGCGAGCGCGACGCGCTGCTGCTCGCCGCCGGAGAGCGCGTGCGGATAGGCGTCGGCGTAGCGCGCGAGCCCGACCGCCTCCAGGGCGGCGAGGGCCGCCTGCGCCGCCTCCGCCGCCGGCCGGCCGGCGAGGCCGAAGCGCACGTTCTCGATGTTGGTGAGGTGCGGGAACAGCGCATAGTCTTGGAAGACGAGCCCGACCCGCCGCTGCTCGGGCGGCAGGAAGCGCGCCGGCCCCGCCACCTCGACGCCGTCGATGAGCACGCGCCCGACGCTCTGGCGCTCGATGCCGGCGGCGATGCGGAGCAGCGTCGTCTTCCCGCATCCCGAGGGCCCGAGCAGGCAGAGGACCTCGCCGGCCTTCACCGACAACGTGACGTCGTCGAGGGCGGCGAGGCCGTCGAAGTCGCGGCCGATCCGCTCGAAGGCGAGGCGCCGCTCGCCGGCGGCCTCCACGATGGCGGCACTCACGGCGCTCATTCCTCCGCCTCGCGGCCCTGCCGGCCGTCGTCGTCGGCCTCGAAGTCGAACTCGGGATCGCCGTCGAGCGGGTCCTCGTCGGCCCCGAGCGCGGCGTCGTCGGTGGGCGTCGCGAGCGGCGTCAGCGACGACGGCGCGGCGTCGAGCAGGCCGGCGCCCTTCAGCTCCTCGAGCCCCGGCAGGTCGGCGATCGCCTCGAGGCCGAAGTGGTCGAGGAAGGTCGCCGTCGTGCCGTAGGTCACCGGCCGGCCCGGCGTGCGGCGGCGGCCGCGCATGCGCACCCAGCCCGTCTCCATCAAGACGTCGAGGGTGCCCTTGGAGGTGGCGACGCCGCGGATCTCCTCGATCTCGGCGCGCGTCACCGGCTGGTGGTAGGCGACGATGGCGAGCGTCTCGAGCGCCGCCCGCGACAGCCGGCGCGGCTCGGTGCGGTCGCGGCGGAGCAGGAAGCCGAGGTCCTCGGCGGTGCGGAAGGCCCAGCCGCCCGCCGCCCGCACCAGCCGCACGCCGCGCGCGGCATAGATCCGCTCGAGCTCGGCGAGGAGGCCGGCGACGTCGGCCGACGGCGGCAGGTAGGCGGCGATCGCCGCCTCGTCGACCGGCTCGGCGCTGGCGAAGACGATCGCCTCGACGATACGCAGGTGCTCGCGGCGGTCGGCGTCGGCGAACGACGCGACCGTCGGCGGGGCGTCCCCGTCGCGGTCAGCCGGCGCCATCGTCGCCCTCCGGGCGGCGCGTGCGCAGAAAGAGCGGCGCGAACGCCGCCGCCTGGCGCAGCTCGATCACGCCTTCCTTGGCGAGCTCGAGGCTGGCCGAGAACGAGCTCGCCCGGATCCCCGGCCGCGCCGCCGGATCGGCGAGGAAGGAGGCGAGCAGCTCGTCGACGTCGATCCAGTCGACGACCTGGCCGACCAGCCGCTCGAGCACCGCGCGGGCGTCGACCAGCGACCAGACGGCGCGGCGGGCGACGCGGACGGAGGTGATGCTGCGCCGCTGCCGCTGCGCGGCGTAGGCGGCGAGGAGGTCGTAGAGCGTCGCCGTCCACTGCGGCGCCACCGAGACGACGACCGGCTCCGGCGCGCCGCGCGCGAACACGTCGCGGCCGAGCCGGGCGCGGCCGGCGAGCCGGCCGGCGACGTCGCGGATCGCCTCGAGCCGGCGCAGGCGGAAGGCGAGGCTCTCGGCGAGCTCCTCGCCCGACGGCTCCTCGGACGACGGCGGCGCCGGCACCAGCAGGCGCGACTTCAGGTAGGCGAGCCAGGCCGCCATCACCAGGTAGTCGGCGGCGATCTCGAGCCTGAGCTGGCGGGCGTTGGCGATGAAGGCGAGGTACTGCTCGACGAGGGCGAGGATCGAGATCCGCGTCAGGTCGAGCTTCTGGTTGCGGGCGAGCGTCAGCAGGAGGTCGAGCGGGCCTTCGAAGCCCTCGACGTCGACGACGAGCGCCTCGTCGGCGGCGGCGCGCGGCGGTGCGGCCGCCTCCCAGTCCTCCGGCCCGCCCGCCGCGGCGATCACGCCATCGCCTCGGCGGCCGCGACGAGGGCGGCGACCGTCGCCTCCGCCGCCGCGCGGTCGAACGGCTCGGGCGGGTGCAGGCGGGCGAGCGCCCGGTCGGCCCGCTCGGCGGCGCGGCCGGCGAGCGGCGGCGAGCCGGCGGCGACGGCGGCCATCTCGTCGAAGCGGCCGTTGCAGTGGAGGGCGAGGTCGCAGCCGGCGGCGAACAGCGCCCGCGTCCGCTCGCCGATCGTGCCGGCGAGCGCCTGCATGGAGACGTCGTCGCCCATCAGGCAGCCGTCGAAGCCGAGCTCCTCACGGATGAAGGCGACCACCCGCGGCGAGGTGGTGGCCGGCAGCGCGGGGTCGAGCGCCGTGTAGACGACGTGCGCGGTCATCGCCAGCGGCAGGTCGGCGAGCGCCCGGAAGGGCGGGAAGTCGACTGCCTCAAGCTCGGCGCGGGAGGCGGTCACGACCGGCAGCTCGAGGTGGCTGTCGCTCGCCGCCCGGCCGTGCCCCGGAATGTGCTTGGCGATCGGCAGCACGCCGCCGGCGAGAAGTCCGTCGGCGACGGCGCGGGCGACCGCGGCGACGGCGGCCGGCTCGCGGGCGTAGGCGCGGTCGCCGATCACCTCGTGCCCTTCCGGCTGCGGCACGTCGAGGAGCGGCAGGCAGTCGACGTTGATGCCGAGCGCGACGAGGTCGTCGGCGATCAGCCGCGCCCCGGCGAAGGCGGCGGCGAGGCCGGCCTCCGGGTCGCGCTCGTAGAGGGCGCCGTAGGCCCGGCCCGGCGGATAGCGGCGCCAGCCGGGCGGCTTAAGCCGCTGCACCCGCCCGCCCTCCTGGTCGATCAGCACCGGCGCGTCCGCCCGGCCGACCGCGTCGCGGAAGGCGGCGACGAGATCGGCGATCTCGGCGGCCTCGCGGCAGTTGCGCAGGAACAGGATCAGGCCCCAGGGCCGCTCGTCGCGCAGGAAGTCGCGCTCCGCCGCGCCGAGACGCGGACCTTCGAGCCCGGTGATGAACGCCTTCGCCTCGGCCACCCGCGCCTCCATCGCCGCCCGCGCCGCTCCGCGCGGAGTGCCGGCCGCCGCAGGGCGGCGACCGGCAACCTGGGCTCTAGAGGGTCGGACCGGCGCCCGTCAAGCGAGGCGGCGCCTCAATTGCGGCCGACGAAGCAGTCGCCGCCGGCGGCCTTGAGCTGGCTGCACAGCCGGGAGGCCTCGTCCGCCGAGCCGGCCGGCACGCGGATCCGGTAGTAGATGCCCTTCTGGCCGAGATCGGCGCGCTGGACGACCGGCGCCCGCCCGCCGAGCACCGACGGGAAGCGGCGCTGCAGGGCGGCGTAGGTCTTCATCGCGTCGGCCTCGGTCTTCTGCGAGGCGACCTGCACCGAGTAGCCGCCGGCCGGCAGGGCCGCGACGGCCGTCGGCGCCGCGGCGGCGGGGGCCGTGTCGGGCTCCGGCGCCGCCGCGGGGGCGGCCGGCGCGAGGGGCTGCGGCGCGGCTGGCGTGGCCGTCGGCAGGATGCGCGAGGTGCGGCCGGTCTCGGTCGCCACCGCGGCGGCGGACGGGGCGGCGGCCGCGGGCTGCGGCGCGGCGGCGGGAGCCGGCGCCTGAGCGGCGGGAGCGGCCGGCGCGGCCTGGCGCGCCTGCGGCAGCGAGGTGACGCGCACCGGCGAGGTGGTGACGGTGCGGGTGCCGTCCTCGGCCGTCGCGACGGCAGGAGCCGGCGCGGCGCGCGGCGCCGGCGTCGGCACGTTGGTCGGCGCCGGCGCGGCGGCCGCCTCGACGGGCTCGGCCGGCTCCGCCGGCATCGGCGCAGCCGTGCCGGCGTTGACGCTCGGCGCCGACGAGAACAGTGGCGTCGCCCCGGCGGCGGGGTCGGTGGCCGGCTCCTCGACCGCGGCGGCGACCTCGGCTGGCGCCTCGGCCACCGGCGCGGGAAGCGCGGCGACCGGCGCCGGCGACGCCGGCTTCGCCTCGTAGCCGCCGATGACGAGGGGCTTGCGCTTCGGCATCGTCGCGCCGGGCGCGGCGGCGTTCTTCGAATAGTCGGCGTCGTCCGGTCCGAGGTCGCCGGGCGCGACGACCGCCGGGCCGGCCGGCGCGGCGGCGGCCACCGGGCTCGGCGCGGCCGGCGGCTGGGCGGCCGCCGGCGCGGCGGGCGCCGCGGCGACCACGGGCGCGGCCATCTCGGGCGCGGCGACGATCGTGCCGTCCGGCCGCACGACGACGGTGCGCACCTTCTTCGGCGCGGCCGGCGTCACGTCGCCGGGCTGGGTGTCGGCGGGGGCGCCGGGGTCCACGGCGTCGGCGACGCCGGGCAGCGCCGCGCTGTAGCTGCCATTGTCGTTCTCGGCGGGCGGGATGACGATCGACTCGTGGCCGAGCGTCTGGCGCGCGGGGTCGTTCATCTCGCCGACGCGGTCGTAGAACGCCTTCGACGGATCGGTGGCCTCGCCCTCGTCCGAGCCGGGCGGCGACACCTTCACCGGCGAGCCGTCGGCGGCGATCAGCGGCGGCTCGCTCGGCGCGTCGGAGCCGACGAGGAAATAGCTCGCCACCGCCCCTGCGCCGCCGAACACGACCAGCGTCGCGAGCAGCGCGAACAGCCCGCGCCGGCCGCCGCGGCGGTGGGCGTGGGCGCGCACGGCCTGGATCTCCGCCTCCGAATGGGGCGGCAGCACGTCGTAGTCTTCCTCGTCCTCGCCCTCGGCGCCGTAGGCGGGCGCCTCCCCGTCCGTCGCCGACCGGCCGGAGACGCCGATCGGCTCGGGCAGGTCGAAGGGCTCCGTCGGCTCCGCCGGCTCTGGCCGGGCCGGCGCGGCGGGCGCGCGCGGCGCCGGCGCGGCCGACAGGCCCGAGAGCAGCTCGGCCTCGAACGCCTCGACGTCGAGCGACGGCGGCGTGGTGGCCGGCGCGTCGTGCCCGGAGGGTTGCAGCGAGGCGGCGAGCTCGTCCTCGAAGGCGGCGAGATCGAATGGCAGCGGATCGGTCGAGGTCGGCACCGGGCCGACGGACGCCGGCTTGCGGACCGGCGCCGACGGCTCCCAGTCGAAGTCGAGCGGATCGTGCGTCGTGGCGCGCGCCGCGGCCTTCGCCGGCTCGGCCGTCGGCGCCGACAGCTCGTTCGCCCAGCGCGGGGCCGGCGTCTCGGCGGGCGGCGGCGTGCGGACGAGGACGCGCGGCGGCGCGGCCGCCTCGGGGGCGTCCGGCGCGGCGGCGCCGGCGGCCGCCTCCGGCGCGCCTTCGGGCGCCCGGGCGACGGGGTTGCTGCGGAACGGGCGGGGCGCGGGACCGGCGGCGGCCGGCGCCGCGGGAGCGGCCGGCGTCGTCACCGGGGCGGCCGCGGCGGCGGCCTCGGCCGGCCGGGCGGCGGCGGCATCGGGACGGCGCGTCGGGGCCGGGCCGACCAGCGGCTTCGGCGGCGGCGGGGCGACGCGGACCGGGCCGACGAGTGGCCGGCGCGGGCCGAGCGGGCCGCGCGGCGCGTCGGCCGGAGCCGCGGTCGCGGCGGCGGCGGGCGACGCGGCGGGCGACGCGGCGGGCGCCGCGGGCGGCAGCGGCGACGGCCAGGACGCCGTCGGCGGGGCCGGCGGCGGCGCGGCGGCGGGCGCCGCCGGATCGGGCGGGAAAGCCTCGGCCGGCGGCTCGGCGGCCGGCGGCGGGGAAACGGCCGCGACGGGCGGCTTGGCCTCGCCGCGCGCCCGGTGCAGGCGGTCGACCGCCTCGCCGATCTCGGCCGACAGGGCGCGCTCGAAGGCGTCGTCGTCGTCGAGGGCGGAGGGCGGCGGCGGCTCGCGGCGCGGCGGCGCCGGCCGAACCGCCGGGGCGGGCATCGCGGCCACCGGGGCGGGCGCTGCGGCCGCCGCGACGGGGGCCGCCGGCTGCGCCGCCGGAACCGTCTCGGCGACGCCCGGCACCTGCTCGGACACGATCCGGGCGAGCTCCATCAGGAGATCGTCGTCGGGTGCCGGCGCGACCGCATGGTCGAGCGGCAGGCGGCGAGCGGGCGGGCGAGGATCGGACATGAACGACGTACTTTCCCTTCGCTGGGCTCGTGGCGCGCAGCGACGCCGAACGTCGCGCCCGACCGGCGAGGGTCAGCGCATCTCGTCGGGCGCCGTGACGCCGAGCAGGCCCAGTCCGACGGCCAGTGCCTGCGCTACGGCTTGAACGAGCGCCAAGCGTGACACCGTCAACTCTCGGTCGTCGGGGTTAATGAACCGTAAGTCGGGCATTTCTTTGCCGCGATTCCATTGTCCGTGCAGGGCGCCCGCGAGGTCGTAGAGGTAGAACGCGATGCGGTGCGGCTCGTGCGCCTCCGCCGCCGCCTCGACGAGGCGCGGCCATTCGAGCAGCTTTCCGACCACCGTGCGCTCGCCGGAATCGGTCAGCCGGTCGAGCGGCGCGGCGGCGAGCGCCGCCGGCGCGAGGTCGAGATCCGGCATCGCCTCGCGCGCCTGGTTGAACACCGAGCTGCAGCGGGCGTGCGCGTACTGCACGTAGAATACCGGGTTGTCGCGCGACTGCTCGGTCACCTTCTGGAAGTCGAAGTCGAGCGGCGCGTCGTTCTTCCGGTAGAGCATCATGAAGCGCACCGCGTCGACGCCGACTTCCTCGACGACGTCGCGCAGCGTCACGAAGTCCCCCGCCCGCTTCGACATCCGCACCGGCTCGCCGCCGCGGAACAGCTTGACGAGCTGGCAGAGCTTCACGTCGAGCGCGGCGCGGCCGTCCGACAGCGCCTTCACCGCCGCCTGCATCCGCTTCACGTAGCCGCCGTGGTCGGCGCCCCACACGTCGATCATCCGGTCGAAGCCGCGCTCGATCTTGTCGAAGTGGTAGGCGATGTCGGAGGCGAAGTAGGTGTAGCTGCCGTCCGACTTCATCAGCGGCCGGTCGACGTCGTCGCCGAACTGCGTCGCGCGGAACAGCGTCTGCTCGCGGTCCTCCCAGTCCTCGGGCAGCTGGCCCTTCGGCGGCTCGAGCCGGCCCTCGTAGAGGAGCCCCTTGGCGGCGAGCGCCGCCATCGCCTCGGCGACGCGGTCGCGGCCGTTGCCGACCAGCGAGCGCTCGGAGAAGAACACGTCGTGCCGCACGTTGAGCGCCGCGAGGTCCTCGCGGATCATCGTCATCATCGCGTCGATGGTGATGGCGCGGACGACCGGCAGCCAGTCGCTCTCCGGCGCATCGCGCAGCGCGGCGCCGTAGCGCCCGGCGAGCGCGGCGCCGACGGGGGCGAGATAGTCGCCCGGGTAGAGGCCCTCCGGCACCGACCCGACGTCGTCGCCGAGCGCCTCGCGGTAGCGGTGGTAGGCCGAGCGGGCGAGCACGTCGACCTGGCCGCCGGCGTCGTTGATGTAGTACTCGCGCGTCACGTCGTAGCCGGCGAAGGCGAGCAGGCTCGCGAGCGCGTCGCCGAACACCGCGCCGCGGCAGTGGCCGACGTGCATCGGCCCGGTCGGGTTGGCCGACACGTACTCGACGTTGACCGGCAGCCCGGCGCCGCGGTCGGTGCGGCCGAAATCGGCGCCCGCCTCGAGGATGCCCTTCAGGAGCCGCGGCCAGGCCGCCTCGGCGAGGCGGATGTTGATGAAGCCCGGCCCCGCCACCTCGGCGGTGGCGACGTCGGGGTCGTCGACGAGGTGCATGGCGATCTCGGTCGCCACCTCGCGCGGGTTGCGGCCGGCCGCCTTGGCGAGCACCAGCGCGACGTTCGAGGCGAGGTCGCCGTGGCTCGCGTCGCGCGGCGGCTCCACGACGATCGCCGCGCGGGCGAGCGCATCGGCATCGACGAGCCCGATTCGGGCGGCGATGGCGCGGATGCGCTGGGCGAAGTCGGCATGGAGGTTCATCATCGGCGTCCTGGCGCGGCGTGGATCGGGCCGGCGGCGGCCGCCTAGCGCAATTCCGGGGTATCGTCAAACAGGCGGCCGTGCTCCTCGAGGGCGAAGCGGTCGGTCATCCCGGCGATGTAGTCGGCGACCCGGCGGGCGACGGCCGCCGCCCCGGCCCCTTCGAGCCCCTCCCGCCAGCGCTCCGGCAGCAGCGTCGGGTCGGCGACGAAGGCGGAATAGAGGTCGCGCACGACGCCGCCCGCCAGCCGGCGCACCGCCAGCACCTGCGGGTGGCGGTACATCCGCTCGAACAGGAACGCCTTGATCGCCCGCTCCTTCCCGGCCATCGCCGGCGAGAAGCCGACGAGCGGCCGGCCGAGCAGGCGCACCGCGCTCGCGTCGGCCGGGCGGTAGGCGGCGATGCGCAGCCGCGTCTCGGCCACGGCGTCGGAGACGAGCGCGCCCACCGTCGCCCGGGTGATCTCGTGCACCAGCCGGCTCGTCTCGATGTCCGGCCAGGCGGCGCGCACGGCGGCCAGTGCCTCGCCGGCGACCGGCACGCCCTCAAGCGCCTCGACCGAGAACAGCCCGGCGCGCACGCCGTCGTCGATGTCGTGCGCGTCGTAGGCGATGTCGTCGGCGATCGCCGCCACCTGCGCCTCGGCCGAGGCGTGGGTGTCGAGCCGCAGGTCGCCCGGCGTCGCCTCGGCGTGGGCGAGGAGCGCGTGCGGCAGGCCGCGGTCGGCGTAGCGGCCGACCGGCCGGCCGGCGGCGTCGACCAGCGGCCCGTTGTGCTTGACGATGCCTTCGAGCGCCTCCCAGGAGAGGTTGAGCCCGTCGAAGGCGGCGTAGCGGCGCTCGAGCCGGGTGACGATGCGGAAGCTCTGGGCGTTGTGGTCGAAGCCGCCGTGCGCCATGAGGCAGCCGTCGAGCGCGTCCTCGCCCTCGTGGCCGAACGGCGTGTGGCCGAGGTCGTGGGCGAGCGCCACCGCCTCGGCGAGGTCCTCGTCGAGGCCGAGCTCGCGCGCCATCGAGCGGGCGATCTGGGCCACCTCGAGGGTGTGCGTCAGCCGCGTGCGGTAGTGGTCGCCCTCGTGGGCGACGAACACCTGCGTCTTGTGGGTCAGCCGCCGGAAGGCGGTCGAGTGCAGGATGCGGTCGCGGTCGCGCTGGAAGGCCGAGCGGGTGGCGCTCTCGGGCTCCGGGAAGCGCCGGCCGCGCGAGCGCGCCGGGTCCTCGGCGATCGCCGATCGTCCGCGGGGTGGGGTCGCGCTCGAGCTCACGTCGCCTCGCGGAATTGACCGGTGGCCGGTGCGTTCTTAACTATGGACCCGAGCTTCATGCAAATCGTCGTCCGCCGCTCGCCTCTCCCGGCCGGCGCGGACGGCGTAGACCGGACGGATCCGATGACCGACACCGTCGCCACCCTGCCCGTCGCCCTCACCGACCGCGCGGTGCGCCGCGTCGCCCGCATCCTGAGCGCCGAGGCGCCCGGCACGGCGCTGCGCGTCAGCGTCGAGGGCGGCGGCTGCTCGGGCTTCCAGTACAAGTACGACCTCGTCCGCGAGCGCGAGGCGGACGACCTGGTGCTCGCCCGCGACGGCGCCGTGGTGCTGCTCGACCCGGTCACCGTCGAGCACATGGCGGGCGCCGAGATCGACTTCGTCGACGACCTGATGGGCCAGTCGTTCCAGATCCGCAACCCGCTGGCGACCGCCTCCTGCGGCTGCGGCGTCTCCTTCGCGATGTGATGGGCGCCGGCGCCGCCGCGACGCCCTTCCCGACCTACCCCTACGCTCCGCGCGAGGCGCGCTTCCTCGGCGTCTCGCTGCTCGCGGGCTGGACCGTCAAGCGCTACGCGATCACCGTGCCCGGCCGCACCGCCGTCGACGACGGCGCCCTCGAATCGGTGCTGCGCGAGATGGCGGCGTCACTGCCGGCTCCCTCGGCGGTCGTCGACGGCATCTCCGGCAACGGGCTCGCGTTCTTCGTCGCCCATTTCGATCCCGACGACGTGTGGTATCTCCTCGACCGCTGGGTGGCCGGCTGCATCCTGAAGCAGACGCTCCGCCGCGCCGCCCCGGCCATGCCGGCCGCCGCGACGGACGTCACGTCCGAGGGCTACGTCGCCTGCGTCTGGGAGCTCGCGGTGATCGACCACGAGCGGCGGCTGTGGATCGAGACCATGATGGGCGGCGAGCCGGCCCCCGAGCGCTACCTCGCGAGCGGCCTGAACGGAACGGTGTGATGCGGATCGCGACCTGGAATATCAACGGCGTAAAGGCGAGACTTGAAGTCCTGGTCGAATGGCTGCGGGTCACCGCGCCGGACGTCGTCTGCCTGCAGGAGATCAAGTCGGTCGACGAGGGCTTTCCGGCGGCGCCGATCGAGGCGCTCGGCTACACGGTGGCGACCGTCGGCCAGAAGGGCTTCAACGGCGTCGCGATCCTCGCCAGGCGGCCCTTCGAGGTGACGCGGCGGGTGCTTCCCGGCGACGGCGACGACGAGCAGGCGCGCTACATCGAGGCGGTGGTGCCGAGCGACCGCGGGCCCGTGCGAGTCGGCAACCTCTATCTGCCGAACGGCAACCCGGTCGACACCGAGAAGTTCGCCTACAAGCTCGCCTGGATGGCCCGCCTCGCGGCGCACGCCCGCGCGCTCCTCGTCCACGAAGAGGCCGTGGTCCTCGCCGGCGACTACAACGTCATCCCCGAGCCGCGCGACGCCCGCCGGCCCGAGGCGTGGACCGGCGACGCCCTGTTCCAGCCGGAGAGCCGCGACGCCTTCGCCGCGCTCGCCAACCTCGGCTACACCGACGCGCTCAGGGCGGCGACCGACGAGCAGCGCTTCACCTTCTGGGACTACCAGGCCGGCGCCTTCCAGAAGGACGACGGCATCCGCATCGACCACCTGATGCTGTCGCCGCAGGCCGCCGACCGGCTGCGCGGCGTCGCCGTCGACCGCAAGGCGCGGGCGGGCGACAAGCCGTCCGACCACGTGCCGGTGATCGTCGAGCTCGCGGCGTGAGCCGCGCCGCCGGCCCGCCCTCCGCCGGGCCGCGGGTCGTCGCCGCCGCCGCGGTGCTCGCCGACCGGGCGACCCTCGACGGCCTCGTCACCGCGCTCGCCGCCGGGCGCCTCGTCGCCGTGCCGACCGAGACCGTCTACGGCCTCGCCGCCGACGCGACGAGCCCCGAGGGCGTCGCCGCCATCTACGCTGCTAAGGGCCGGCCGGCCCTCAACCCGCTCATCATGCACGCCGAGAACACCGCCGCCGCCGCCCGCCACGGCGCGCTCGGCGACGACGCCCTGGCGCTCGCGACCGCCTTCTGGCCGGGGCCCCTCACCCTCGTGGTGCCGCGCCGGCCCGAATCGAGCGTCGCGCCCGCCGCCTGCGCCGGCCTCGCGACGATCGCGCTCCGGGTGCCCGACGCGCCGATCGTCCAGGCCCTCGCCGCGGCGCTCGGCCGTCCGCTCGCCGCGCCGAGCGCCAACCGCTCCGGCCGGATCAGCCCGACGCGCGCCGCCGACGTGGTCGAGGAGCTCGGCGGCGCGGTCGCCGCCGTGGTCGACGGCGGCCCCTGCCCGGTCGGCGTCGAATCGACCATCGTCGACCTCGCCGGCCCGGCGCCGCGGCTGCTGCGCCCCGGCGGCGTGCCGGCGGCGGCGATCGAGGCGGTGCTCGGCCGGCCGCTCCTGCGCGAGGCCGACGACGCCGCCCGGCCGACCGCGCCGGGCCAGCTCATGTCGCACTACGCCCCCGCCGCCCGCGTCCGCCTCGACGCCCGCGACGTCCGGCCGGGCGAGGCGCTGCTCGCCTTCGGGCCGGTGCTGCCGGCCGGCGCCGAGCACGCCGTCGCGGTCGTCAACCTCAGCCCGGGCGGCGACCTCGCCGAGGCGGCGCGCGGCCTCTTCGCCGCCCTGCGCGCCCTCGACGCCACCGGCGCGGCGACGATCGCCGTCGCCCCGCTGCCGTCCGACGGCCTCGGCGAGGCCCTCGCCGACCGCCTCGGCCGCGCCGCCGCGCCGCGCCCGGACGACGGTCGCCCTTGAGCGAGGCCGGCGGGCACGCTAGAGCCTCAGGGGAACAGATCGCCATTTCGGGGAGCGGGGCACCATGACGGCGGGCACGGCGACGGACGCACCGGGCGAAGTCGTCACCGCCGCGATGCTGGTGATCGGCGACGAGATCCTCTCCGGGCGCACCAAGGACAAGAACATCGGCTACGTCGCCGACTACCTGACGGCGATCGGCATCGACCTGCTCGAGGTGCGCGTCGTGCCGGACGTGACGGAGCGGATCGTCGAGGCGGTCAACGCGCTGCGCCCGCGCTACACCTACGTCTTCACCTCCGGCGGCATCGGGCCGACGCACGACGACATCACCGCCGACGCGATCGCCCTCGCCTTCGGCGTCGCGATCGACATCGACCCGCGCGCGGTGGCGATGATGAGCGAGCGCTTCCCCGGCCAGCAGCTCACCCCGGCGAGGCTGCGGATGGCGCGCATCCCGGCCGGCGCAGACCTCATCGCCAACCCGGTCTCGAAGGCGCCCGGCTTCCGCATCGGCAACGTCCACGTGATGGCCGGCGTGCCGGCGATCATGCAGGCGATGCTGGACGAGATCGGCCCGACACTGAAGACCGGCCGCCGCCTCCTCTCCGAGACGATCGAGGCCGGGCTGCCCGAGAGCATCGTCGCCGAGCCGCTCGGCGCCATCGCCGCGGCGAACCCCGACACCATGATCGGCTCCTACCCCTTCCACGACGGCAACCGCTTCGCGACGCGGCTCGTCGTCCGCGCCCGCGATCCGGCGCGCCTCGCGGCCGTGGCCGCCGAGGTCGCCGCGATGGTCGAGGCCGCCCGCGCCGCCGCCAAGCCTTGAAGCGTGCCCCTCGATCCGTGACGCCTCGCAGCCCCGACCCAACAGAGAGACCCGCATGACGCCGACAGCGCCCGGACAGGAGAAGGCCTTCCCGGTCTCGTGGGACCAGTTCCACCGCGACGCCCGGGCGCTCGCCTGGCGGCTCGCCGGCCAGGGCACCTGGGAGGCGATCGTCTGCATCACCCGCGGCGGGCTGGTGCCGGCGGCGATCGTCTCGCGCGAGCTCGGCGTCCGGCTGGTCGAGACGATCTGCATCGCCTCCTACCACGAGTACAAGGCGCAGGGCGGGCTCGAGGTGCTGAAGCCGGTGGCGCGCGACCTGGTCGACCGCTGGGGCGGCGACGGCGCCGGCATCCTCGTCGTCGACGACCTCGTCGACACCGGCAAGACCGCCCGCGTCGTCCGCGAGCTCCTGCCGAAGGCGCACTTCGCCACCGTCTACGCCAAGCCGATGGGCCGGCCGCTGGTCGACACCTTCATCACCGAGGTGTCGCAGGACACCTGGATCTACTTCCCCTGGGACCTCGGCCTCTCCTTCCAAGCCCCGATCTCCGGCTCGAAGGCGTAGCGTCAGAATTTCTGTCGATCCAACCTCCTTCGGCACTGAGCGAGCGCATAAGGTGCGGAACTTGCTCCACCGCGAATCGAGGGAGGGTCGGCAGTGGCCTTACAGCTCGACTCAAAGCGAGTACTTGAACTTCTTCGCGGCCCTTATGCTCGGACCATTCGAGATTTGGTCGGATCGTATACCACCCCGTTCTTTTGGACGGTTGAGGGGCCTCACGGAACGCCGACAATTCCGGGAGGGGGTACGGCGTTCTTCGTTGACACGGGTCAGACCAAGTTCGGCGTGACAGCCGACCACGTTATCGTTGGGTTGGAGCGGGCACGAAGCCGCGGCCGATGCATGTGCCAGCTTCTCAACCTGCAATTTGATCCACTAGAGCGAATTATTGACCGCCACCGCGACATCGATATCGCGACCTTCGAGTTGAGGCCTAAGGAACTAACACAAGTTGGAGATAACAAGCAGTTCATGACCTTATGGCCACCACGGCCGCCGGAAATCGGAAAAGGGCTTGTGCTGTTCGGCTATCCTGGCAAAGAACGAAAGCAGAGGGGCTCCAGGGCGTGGGAGTTCGGCATATACCAAGCCGGCTTGATAGCTTCGGAAGTCTCCCCCACGGGCATTCGTGTACTCATTGAGCGCGATCGCCTTGTGGATACGCTGGGCTCAGGACTACCAGAAATAGGATATCCAGTCGGTGGCATGAGCGGGGGTCCGGCAATGGCTATGTTCGAGGGCCCCGGCGATCTGATCACGTATCGACTAGCGGGTGTAATCTACGAAAAGGACGAGAATACCGATCGCTTTTGGCTCCGCGGAGCCGACGTTATCCGGCAGGATGGCACACTCGATCGATCGCTGTGGAAGTGGTCGAAATACAGCGAGACGCCCGGAGACGGCCGTACTTAGACTGCCACGCGAATCTGGCCCCCGTGATCTGGGGTCAGGCGCGTCCGATCATCGATCATGCCGCCCATTCGGAGATCAGCCATCTACCTCCGCAAATGAGAGAAGAGGTAGGAAAAGCCCGCCGCGCCGGGTTGAGGGGCGCCCTCCCCGGCGCTATCCTCGGCCTCGTCGAAAAAGGCGGACCGGTGTGGTTAGCCCGGTCGCTCCCTTCGCGGGAGTTCTGTCTGGCCTTCGGCGGCGGCCCCGGACGGGCCCCGCCAAGACGCCAAGTCCCGGGACGTGAACCCGGCCGCGCGGTGCGGCCGGGCAGCGTGAGGGATTGCGACCATGCAGCAGCAGATGTCCGTCATCACCCTCGGCATCGCCGAGATCGCCCGCTCGCGGCGCTTCTACGCCGAGGGCTTCGGCTGGCGGCCGGTGTTCGAGAACGCCGAGATCGTGTTCTACCAGATGAACGGCTTCGTCCTCGGCACCTGGCTCGAGGCGGCGCTCGCGGCCGACTCCGGCCGGCCCGGGCTCGCCCGGCCGGGCGCCTTCGCCCTCGCCCACAACGTGCCCGGGCGGGACGACGTGCAGCCGGCGATCGACCGCCTCCTCGCCGCCGGCGGCCGGCTTCTGAAGGCCCCCGTCGCGCCGCCGCACGGCGGCTTCGCCGGCTACGTCGCCGACCCGGACGACCACGCCTGGGAGATCGCCTGGAACCCGGCCTGGCCGATCGCCGCCGACGGCCGGGTGACCTTCGGGGTCTGAGCCGGCCATCATGGCCCGAGGCGACGCCCGGCCTCCGAAACGCAAGCCGCCGCGGAACGGCTCCGCGGCGGCGTCTCGTTCTCTGAAAGCCGGCCGCAGCCGGCGGGAATCCCTTACCAGTCGACCGAGACGTACTGCGTCTCGAGGAACTCCATCAGCCCCTCGTGGCCGCCCTCGCGGCCGAGGCCCGACTGCTTGACGCCGCCGAACGGCGCCGCCGGGTCGGAGACGATGCCGCGGTTGAGGCCGACCATGCCGAACTCCAGCCGCTCGGAGAGCCCGAGGCCGCGCTTCACGTCGCGGGTGAAGAGGTAGGCGACGAGGCCGTACTCGGTCGAGTTCGCCCGCCTCACCATGTCGTCCTCGTCGGTGAAGCGGGCGATCGCCGCCACCGGCCCGAAGATCTCCTCCTGGAAGCAGCGCGCGTCGTCCGGCACGTCGGTCAGCACGGTCGGCGGGTAGAAGAATCCCGGGCCGTTCGGCAGGCTGCCGCCGGTCCTCACCTTGGCGCCGCGGCTCACCGCGTCGGCGACGAGCTCGGCCACCTTGTCGCGCGTCTCGGCGTTGACGAGCGAGCCCACCTCGACGCCGTCCTCGAGGCCGTTGCCGATCTTCATCGCGCCCATCTTGGCGGCGAGCTTGTCGGCGAAGGCGTCGTGCACGCTGGTGTGCGCGTAGAAGCGGTTCGCCGCCGTGCAGGCCTCGCCCATGTTGCGCATCTTGGCGATGATCGCGCCCTCGACCGCCTTGTCGACGTCGGCGTCGGCGCAGACGATGAACGGCGCGTTGCCGCCGAGCTCCATCGCCGGGTTGACGACGTTGTCGGCCGCCGCGTGCAGCAGCTTGCGGCCGACCTCGGTCGAGCCGGTGAACGAGATCACCCGCACGCGCGGGTCGTGCAGCATGGCGTCGACCACGGCGCCGGAGCGGCGCGACGGCAGCACGTTGACGACGCCCTTCGGCACGCCGGCCGCTTCGAGCACCGGCATCAGCGCCAGCATGGTGAGCGGCGTCTCGGAGGCCGGCTTCACGATCACCGTGCAGCCGGCGGCGAGCGCCGGGCCGATCTTGCGGGTGCCCATGGCGGCCGGGAAGTTCCACGGCGTCACCAGCACGCCGATGCCGGCCGGGCGGTGGTGGACGAGGATGCGGGCGCCGGAGGCCGGGGCGCGCATCACCTCGCCGATGTTGCGCACCGCCTCCTCGGCGAACCAGCGGAAGAACTCGGCCGCGTAGGTGATCTCGCCGCGCGCGTCGGAGAGCGCCTTGCCGTTCTCGAGCGTGATCAGGCGGGCGAAGCGCTCCTTGTCGGCGATGATGAGCTCGTAGGCGCGGCGCAGGATCTCGCCGCGCTCGCGCGGGCTGCGGGCGGCCCAGCCGGCGGCGGCGGCGTCCGCCGCGTCGACGGCGGCGAGGGCGTCGGCGACGCTGCCGCTCGCCACCGAGGCGATCGTCTCGCCGGTCGCCGGGTTCTCGACGGGGAAGCGCGCCGCGTCGGAGGCGGGGCGCCAGGCGCCGCCGATGTAGAGGTCGGTCGGAACGTCGGCGAGGATGTCCGTGGCCATGAGCGCTTCCCTGTCGGTGTGTTTGACCCGTGTTGGCTCCGTTTTCGGCGATCGGAGCCGTCCTCCGCAAGTCCGAACAGGCCGCGGACGGTCAGTTTAGATAGGCCGGCCAGGTGGCGAACCAACGGTCGAGCGGCATCACGTCGGGCAGGACGCCGTTGTCGTGCGTCCAGGAATCGACCGCGAAGGTCTCGCCGCTCCTCTTCTCGACGATCACCGCCGTCGCGTGCGGGTAGCGGCCGTCGAGGAAGAAGCCGCGCGCCACCGGCGCGGCGACGCGGTGGTGGACGAGGAGGCCGCGCTTCTCGAGCACGAGCAGGTAGCTCGTGGTGTTGGTCGCCTCGTCGATGCAGTCGAGCTGGCCGGGGGTGCCGGAATTGGCGAGGTCGAGCCCGCCGACGTCGCCGGCCGAGCCGACCGTCGGGGCGACGCGGCGCTCGAGCCAGGCGACGGCCTCGGCGATCGCCTTGCGCTCGGCGGCCGGCGAGCCCTGGCCGGCGCGCAGCGTCGCGGTGAGGCGCCGCCAGTCCGCCGGTCCGATGTCGACCGCGGTGCGCCGGGCGCAGCCGAAGGCGTGGCAGACATAGACGCGGTCGGCCGACGGCGCGGTGCCGCCGTGCGCCGCGAACCAGCGCTCCGGCCGGCTGGAGACCTGCCCGGCGCAGCCCGCGAGCACGGCCGCCAGGAGGACGATGGCCGCGCCGGCTCCGGCGCCGCGGCGCCGCCGGCCTCGTCGTCCCTGCACGATCGGCCCTCTCCCCCGCTTCCGAATCGCGACCCGTTGACGGCCGGCGACGGAGCGATCCATATCACCCGATGACCCATCAGACGCATAACAACCCGGTGCACGTCGTCGGCGGCGGGCTCGCCGGCTCCGAGGCCGCCTGGCAGCTCGCCCGTCGCGGCGTCCCCGTGGTGCTGCACGAGATGCGGCCCGTCCGCATGACCGACGCGCACCAGACCGAGAGCCTCGCCGAGCTCGTCTGCTCGAACTCGTTCCGCTCCGACGACGCCGAGACCAACGCGGTCGGCCTGCTGCACGCCGAGATGCGGCGCGCCGGCTCGCTGATCCTCGCCGCCGCCGACCGCCACCCGGTGCCGGCCGGCGGCGCGCTCGCCGTCGATCGCGACGGCTTCTCCGCCGCCGTCACCGCGGCGCTCGCGGCCGAGCCCTTGATCGAGATCCGCCGCGAGGAGGTAGCCGGGCTGCCGCCGGCGGCGTGGGACTCGGTGATCGTCGCCACCGGCCCCCTCACCGCCCCCTCGCTCGCCGCCGCGATCGCCGAGGCGACCGGCGCCGACGCCCTCGCCTTCTTCGACGCCATCGCCCCGATCGTCCACCGCGAATCGATCGACATGGACGTCGCCTGGTTCCAGTCGCGCTACGACAAGCCCGGCCCCGCCGGCACCGGCGCCGACTACATCAACTGCCCGCTCGACCGCGCCCAGTACGAGGCCTTCGTCGCCGCGCTCGTCGCCGCCGAGGTGGTGTCGTTCCGCGAGTGGGAGGCCTCGACGCCCTATTTCGACGGCTGCCTGCCGATCGAGGTGATGGCGGCGCGCGGCCCGGAGACGCTGCGCTACGGGCCGATGAAGCCCGTCGGGCTCACCAACCGCCACCGGCCGGAGGAGCGGCCCTACGCCGTCGTCCAGCTCCGCCAGGACAACGCGCTGGGCACCCTCTTCAACATCGTCGGCTTCCAGACGAAGCTGAAATACGCCGAGCAGGTGCGGATCTTCCGGACGATTCCGGGACTCCAGGAGGCCGAGTTCGCCCGCCTCGGCGGCCTGCACCGCAACACCTTCCTCGATTCGCCACGCCTCCTCGACGGCACGCTGCGCCTGAAGGCCGAGCCGCGGCTGCGCTTCGCCGGCCAGATCACCGGCTGCGAGGGCTATGTCGAATCGGCCGCCGTCGGCCTCCTCGCCGGCCGCTTCGCCGCCGAGGAGCGGCTCGGCCTCGCCCCCTCGCCGCCGCCCGAGACGACGGCGATGGGCGCCCTCCTCGGCCACATCACCGGCGGCCACCTCGCCGGCGAGGCGCACGGCGGCGCGCGCTCGTTCCAGCCGATGAACGTGAATTTCGGGCTCTTCCCGCCGATCGACCCGCCGACCGGCCCGGACGGCAAGCGCCTCAAGGCGGCCGAGCGCGGCGTCGCCCGCAAGCGGGCGCTGTCGGCCCGCGCCCTCGCCGACCTCGCCGCGTGGCTCTCCCCGCGCTCCGAGGCAGCGGAGTAGCGGCGCTCAGAACCCCTTCTTGGGGTTCCTGGCCGCCCGCCAGATCCGCCACGGCGCGACGATCGGGGCGAGCTCGGCCGGCCGGCGGAACGGGTCGAAGCCCGGCTTCTCCATCCGGTCGAGCAGCGGCCGGGCGACGGCGAGCGGCAGGAAGGCCGGCACCACCGCCGGCGGCAGCCCGGCGACGCCGATCCGCAGGCGGTCGAGATGGCGGCGGGCGTGCGCGCGCAGGTCGGCGAGCGCAGCGGCGACCGCCGGCGTCAGCCGCCCGGCGAACACGTCCTCCGGGTCGACGCCGTAGCGGGCGAGCAGGTCGCCCGGCAGGAACATCTGCCGGCGCGCGGCGTGCCGCGGCAGGCCGCCGACGACGGCGAGAATGGTCGCCGCGACGCCGGCGTGGCCGGCCAGCGCGCCGGCGCCCGCGTCTTCGCCGCCGGCGAGCACGATCGCCGCGAGCTGGATCATCGCCCCCGCCGTCTCGCCGGCATAGCCCTCGAGGTCGGTCAGCGTCGGCATCGGGTCGTCGTAGAGGTCGAACAGCCGCGCATCGATCACCGCCACCAGGGCGGCCGTGGGCAGGCTCCACAGCGCCGCGGTGGCGCGCAGGGCGTCGGCGACCGGGTTGCCGGTCCGCTCGCCCGCCGGCATGGCGAGCGCCTCGCGCCACCATTCGAGGCGGATCTCGCCGGCCATCGGCTCGCGCACGACCTCGCGCAGGCGCGCCGTCTCGACCTCGAAGGCGGCGAGCGCGGCGAGGCCGTCGCGGGCGGCCGGCGGCGCGAACAGCAGGGCGAGGTGGTGCGCCCGCGCCGCCGCGCGGACGAGCGTCCGGCAGTGCGCGTAGGCGGCGGCGAGGGCGTCGTCGGGCGGAGCGTCGGCCATGTCTGGAGAGGTAGGTGAGCGGGAGGCGTCAGTCTACCGGCAGCAGCGCCGCCGCGACCGCCCGCCCCTCGGCGAGCAGCACGTTGTAGGTGCGCACCGCCGCGCCGGTCGCCATCGCCTCGACCCTGAGGCCGGCGGCGGCGAGGTGCAGCCTCAGCGCTTCGGGAAGCGGTCGCGGGTCGCGGCCCATGCCGAGGAGCAGGAGGTCGATGTCCGCCGCCTCGGCCTTCGGCCGGGCGAACGCCTCCTCGTCGAGATCGGACGGCAGCGCGACCGCCCAGCCGTGGATGCCGCTCGGCAGGCACAGGATGGCGCCGCGGTGCGACATCTCGGCGAAGCGGAAGCCGCCGTCGCCGTAGGCGGTGATCGGGGCGCGGCCGGGAAAGTGGGCGTCGCGGACGACGGTGCCCGGTCCGCCGATCATCGCCTCACGAGGCCTCGGCCGCCTTCGGTGCCCCGTCGGCCTTGTCTGGCTTGTTACCGGGCCGCAGCTTCAGGGCGATGAGCGACGGGGCGGCGATGAAGATCGACGAGAACGTGCCGACCACGATGCCCCAGATCATCGCCAGCACGAACGAGCTCAGCACCTCGCCGCCGAGGAAATAGAGCGCGATCAGCGCCAGGAGCGTCGTCACCGACGTCATGATCGTGCGCGACAGCGTGTCGTTGATCGACAGGTCGATCAGCTCGCGCATCGGCATCTTCTTGTACTTGCGCAGGTTTTCCCGGATGCGGTCGTACACGACGACGGTGTCGTTGAGCGAGTAGCCGAGCACCGTCAGGATCGCCGCGATGCTCGAGAGGTTGAACTCGAGCTGCAGCACCGCGAAGAAGCCGATCGTCAGCAGCACGTCGTGCGCCGTGGTGATGATCGCGCCGACGGCGTATTGCCACTCGAAGCGGAACCACAGGTAGACCAGCACCGCGGCGAGCGCCACGAGCACGCCGATCACGCCGTTGCGGGCGAGCTCGCCGGAGACGCGCGGGCCGACCACCTCGGTGCGGCGGAAGTCGACGCTGTCGCCGAAGGCGTCGCGCACGAGGGAGATGACGCGCTGCTGCGCCTCGTCGCCGCCCTCCTGGCGCTCGACGCGCACGAGGACGACGTTCGGCGCGCCGAACTCCTGCACCTCGACTTGGCCGACGTTCAGCGCCGACAGGGTCGAGCGGATCATCGAGAGGTCGGCCGGGCTCTCCTTGGTCTGCAGCTCGATCACCGTGCCGCCGCGGAAGTCGATGCCGTAGCTGAGCCCGACCGTCAGGAACAGCACCACCGACAGGATCGACAGCACCGCGGAGAGCGGCACCGTGATCACCGCCCATTTCATGAACGGGATCTTGGTGCCGCTCGGGAAATACCGGATGAGGTTCATCGCGCTCGCCTTTCCCGCTCAGATCGGCACGTGGGTCGGCCGCGCGCGGCGGACCCACAGGGCGACGAGGAGGCGGGTGAAGAGGTAGGCCGTGAAGATGGTGGTGATGACGCCGAGCGCCAGCGTCACCGCGAAGCCGCGCACCGGGCCGGAGCCGAGGAAGAACAGCACCACCGCGGCGATGAGGGTCGTCAGGTTGGCGTCGAGGATGGTGCCGAGGGCGCGGCTGAAGCCGGCGTCGATCGCCGAGATCGCCGACCGGCCGAGGCGCGATTCCTCGCGGATGCGCTCGTAGATCAGCACGTTGGAATCGACCGCCATGCCGATCGTCAGCACGATGCCGGCGATGCCCGGCAGCGTCAGCGTCGCCTCGAGCAGCGACATCACGCCGAGCATCAGGAACACGTTCACGATGACGGCGATGTCGGCGATGACGCCGAGGAAGCCGTAGATCAGCACCATGAACAGCACCACGGCGATCGCCCCGACGATCGCGGCGATGACGCCGGCGCGGATCGAGTCGGCGCCGAGGCCGGGGCCGACCGTGCGCTCCTCGACGATCGTCAGCTTCGCCGGCAGCGCGCCGGCGCGCAGCAGGATGGCGAGGTCGTTGGCGGTCTGGACGGTGAAGTTGCCGGAGATCTGGCCGGAGCCGCCGGTGATCGGCTCGCGGATCACCGGGGCCGAGATCACCTCGTTGTCGAGCACGATGGCGAACGGCCGCCCGACGTTCTGCTGCGTCACGAGGCCGAACTTGCGCGCCCCGCCGGTCGACAGGCGGAACGACACCACCGGCTCGTTGGTGCGCGAATCGAAGGTCGCCTGGGCGTCGATCAGGTCCTCGCCGGTGATCAGCGGCGTCTCCTCGACGACGTAGGGGACCGGCGGGTCGTCGATCGAGTTCATCACCACCGTGCCCGGCGGCGGGCGGCCCTCGAGCGACTGCTGCATCGAGGCGTTGGTGTCGACGAGGTGGAAGGTCAGGAGCGCGGTCTGCCCGACGAGCGCCTTCAGGCGGCTCGGGTCCTGCAGGCCGGGCGCCTCGACGAGGATGCGGTCCTCGCCCTGGCGCTGGATGCTGGGCTCGGTGGTGCCGAGCTCGTCGACGCGCTTGCGGATGACCTCGATCGACTGGTCGACGATCGAGCGCACCCGGTTGGCGAGGCCGGCCTCGGTGTAGCTGAAGCGGGCGAGCCCGCCCTCACCCATCGACAGGGCGAACTCGTCGACGGGCTGGCCGCCGAGCAGCGAGTTGGCGAGCGGGTTCTGCAGCGCCTTGAGCCGCGTCTCTGCGTCGGCGATGCGGTCGGCGTCGCGGATGCGCACCTGCACCGTGTCGCCCTGCACGCCGAGGCCGGTGTAGCCGATGCGCGGATCCTGGCGGAGCGCGTCGCGGATCTCGCCGACGAGGGTGCGCAGGCGGCGCTGCTCGTAGTCCTGCCGGTCGACCTCATAGAGGAGATAGGCGCCGCCCTGCAGGTCGAGGCCGAGCACGATGCGCCGGTCGGGCAGGAACGACGGCCAGCTGTCGCGCGCCGACTGGCTGACGAAGTTCGGGATGACGAGCAGGATCCCGACGACGATGATCGTCAGGATGGAGGCGATCTTCCAGCGCGAGAAATAGAGCATCGGTCGCCTCGGCGAGAAACGTCGGGCGCGGCGGGCCGGCGCGCCGCGGGGCGCGGCTGTCAGCCGTTGTCGTTGACGGGCTCGCCCTTCGAGCGAACCTCGGAAATCGCCGAGCGGACGATGCGGATGCGCACGTTCTCGGCGAGCTCGACCTGGATCTCGTTGTCGTCCACGACCTTCGAGACCTTGCCGATCATGCCGCCGCTGGTGACGACGATGTCGCCGCGGCGGACGTTCTTCACCATCTCCTGATGCTGCTTCTGGCGCTGCCGCTGCGGCCGGATGATCAGGAAGTACATGATCGCGAAGATCAGGACGAACGGGGCCAGCGACAAGAGCATGTCGGTGCTCGGCGCACCGGTGGCCGCTTGTGCGTATGCGGGGGTCACGAACATCGGAAGGTCCTCTCGATCGTCAGCGCGACGGCGCCTCGTGGCACCCGGCGCCGATCGGGCCGGTCGCCCCCGCGAGGCCGGCGGGACTATAGCGGCGGGCGGCTGCATTGCAAGCGCATGGCGACGGGCCGGCCGGCGCCGTCCGCGCCACCGACCCCGTCGCCAAGTCCTCCACCCCTCCCGCGCGCACTCCGTCGCCGACGGGACGACATACGGATCGCCCTCTACGACGCCTTTTTCAGGGCGTCCGCAAGCGGGACTCGGCGGCTTTCCCCGCTTTCCACAATGTCAACCCGCCACAAGATGTTGAGGCGCAATAAATGCGCGCCACCAGTGCTTGACGGTCGACGGCGAGTCGCCCTAGTTTTGTCACACGTTCGTCGCTCGGACGCCTTCGGCACCCGGCGACCCCCCTCACAGTAAGAGTTTTTCGCGCGTGCCGACCGCGGGCCCCGGTCCCGGCGGATCGCCGTTTTGTGTCGTCTCCCTTGTCGAAAGGGGGCGACATTCGGCGTCGGTAACACTATATTTAGTGCCACCGCCGTCCACTCGACACCAGATGACGACTCGGGGCGACCCGAGTCGCATCACGGACCGGCCGGCGACCGATCGCCGGCCATGCAGGACGCGCAGCCGGCCCGGCACCATGGCCGCGGCGGGCGGGATGGAAGGATCGAAGGCTATGCGGATCGAGCGGCGCTACACCACGGACGGGCAGTCGGCCTACGAGGGCATCGAGTTCCGGACCGCGACGAGCGAGATCCGCAACCCCGACGGCTCGATCGTGTTCCGCCTCGAGGGCATCGCGGTGCCGGCGCCGTGGAGCCAGGTCGCCTCCGACGTGCTGGCGCAGAAGTACTTCCGAAAGGCGGGCGTGCCGGCGCGGCTGAAGCGCGTCGAGGAGGAGACCGTCCCCTCCTTCCTGTGGCGCTCGGTCGCCGACGAGACGGCGCTCGCCGAGCTGCCGCCCGAAGAGCGCTACGTGAGCGAGATGGACGCCCGCCAGGTGTTCGACCGGCTCGCCGGCACCTGGACCTACTGGGGCTGCAAGGGCGGCTACTTCGACGGCGAGGCCGACGCCCGCGCCTTCTTCGACGAGCTGCGCTACATGCTCGCCACCCAGAAGGTGGCGCCGAACTCGCCGCAGTGGTTCAACACCGGCCTGCACTGGGCCTACGGCATCGACGGCCCGAGCCAGGGCCACTACTTCGTCGACCCGGAGACCGGCGTCCTCACCGCCTCGCCGACCGCCTACGAGCACCCGCAGCCGCACGCCTGCTTCATCCAGTCCGTGAACGACGACCTCGTCAACGAGAGCGGCATCATGGACCTGTGGGTGCGCGAGGCGCGCCTGTTCAAGTACGGCTCCGGCACCGGCTCCAACTTCTCGGCGCTGCGCGGCGAAGGCGAGCGGCTGTCGGGCGGCGGCAAGTCGTCCGGCCTGATGAGCTTCCTCAAGATCGGCGACCGCGCCGCCGGCGCCATCAAGTCGGGCGGCACCACCCGCCGCGCCGCCAAGATGGTCGTCGTCGACGCCGACCACCCGGACATCGAGGCCTACGTCGACTGGAAGGTGCGCGAGGAGCAGAAGGTCGCCGCCCTCGTCACCGGCTCGAAGACCGTCGCCCGCCACCTGCAGGCGATCATGAAGGCCTGCGTCAACTGCGACGGCCCCGACGATTCGTGCTTCGACCCGGAGAAGAACCCGGCCCTGAAGCGCGAGATCCGCGCCGCCAAGAAGGCGATGGTGCCGCAGAACTACATCCTGCGCGTCGTCCAGTTCGCCCGCCAGGGCTACACCGACATCGATTTCCCGATCTTCGACACCGACTGGGACTCCGAGGCCTACCTCACCGTCTCCGGCCAGAACTCGAACAACTCGGTGCGCGTCACCGACGGCTTCCTGAACGCCGTCGAGGCCGACGCCGAGTGGAAGCTCATCCGCCGCACCGACGGCAAGGTGGCGAAGACGCTGATGGCCCGCGACCTGTGGGAGAAGATCGGCCACGCCGCCTGGGCCTCGGCCGATCCCGGCATCCAGTTCCACACCACCATCAACGACTGGCACACCTGCCCGGCCGGCGGCGAGATCCACGCCTCCAACCCGTGCTCGGAGTACATGTTCCTCGACGACACGGCCTGCAACCTCGCCTCGCTGAACCTCTTGCAGTTCCGCGGCCAGGACGGCGTGTTCGACGTCGAGGCCTACGAGCACGCCGTGCGGCTGTGGACCGTGGTGCTCGAAATCTCGGTCCTGATGGCGCAGTTCCCGTCGAAGCGCATCGCCGAGCTCTCCTACGAGTACCGCACCCTCGGCCTCGGCTACGCCAACATCGGCGGCCTGCTGATGACCGCCGGCATTCCCTACGACTCGGCCGAGGGCCGGGCGCTGTGCGGCGCGCTCACCGCCATCATGACCGGCATCTCCTACGCCACCTCCGCCGAGATGGCGCGCGAGCTCGGGCCCTTCCCCGGCTTCCCGGACAACCGCGAGCCGATGCTGCGCGTCATCCGCAACCACCGCCGCGCCGCGCACGGCGAGGCGGCGGGCTACGAGGCGCTGTCGACCGCCCCGGTGCCGCTCGACCACGCCTCCTGCCCCGACCAGCGCCTCGTCGCCCACGCGACCGCCGCCTGGGACCGCGCCCTCGAGTGGGGCGAGGCGTTCGGCTACCGCAACGCCCAGACGACGGTGATCGCGCCCACCGGCACGATCGGCCTCGTGATGGACTGCGACACCACCGGCATCGAGCCCGACTTCGCGATGGTGAAGTTCAAGAAGCTCGCCGGCGGCGGCTACTTCAAGATCATCAACCAGGCGGTGCCGGAGGCGCTGCGCTCGCTCGGCTACCGCGAGAGCGAGATCGCCGAGATCATCGTCTACGCCGTCGGCCACGGCTCGCTCGCCCAGGCGCCCGGCATCAACCACACGACGCTGAAGCGGAAGGGCTTCACCGACGAGGTGCTGGCGAAGCTCGAGGGCGGCCTCAAGACCGCGTTCGACATCAAGTTCGCCTTCAACCGCTGGAGCCTCGGCGAGGCGTTCTGCACCGAGACGCTGAAGATCGCGACGGCGCAGCTCGACGACCCGTCCTTCGACATGCTGGGCTTCCTCGGCTTCTCGAAGGCCGAGATCGACGCCGCCAACATCCACGTCTGCGGCGCGATGACCCTCGAGGGTGCCCCCCACCTCAAGCCCGAGCACCTCGCGGTGTTCGACTGCGCCAACCCGTGCGGGCGCATCGGCAAGCGCTTCCTGTCGGTCGAGAGCCACATCCGGATGATGGCGGCGGCGCAGCCGTTCATCTCCGGCGCGATCTCCAAGACCATCAACATGCCGAACGACGCCACCGTCGACGACTGCAAGCAGGCCTACCGCCTGTCGTGGCGGCTGGCCCTCAAGGCGAACGCCCTCTACCGCGACGGCTCGAAGCTGTCGCAGCCCTTGAACTCGCAGCTCCTCGCCGACGACGACGAGGAGGACGACGCCGTCGAGGCGCTCGTCGCCGAGAATGCCCCGGCGCGGGCGGCCCAGGTGGCCGAGCGCATCGTCGAGCGGATCATCGAGCGTGAGGTCGCCGTCCGCAGCCGCGACAAGCTGCCCGGCCGCCGCAAGGGCTACACCCAGAAGGCGATCGTCGGCGGCCACAAGGTCTACCTGCGCACCGGCGAGTACGATGACGGCCGCCTCGGCGAGATCTTCATCGACATGCACAAGGAAGGCGCCGCCTTCCGCTCGCTGATGAACAACTTCGCCATCGCGATCTCCCTCGGCCTGCAATACGGCGTGCCGCTCGAGGAGTACGTCGACGCCTTCACCTTCACCCGCTTCGAGCCGGCGGGCTTCGTGCAGGGCAACGAGGCGATCAAGAACGCCACCTCGATCCTCGACTACATCTTCCGCGAGCTCGCCATCTCCTACCTGTCGCGGCACGACCTCGCCCACGTCTCGCCCGAGGACATCGGCGCCACCGCCATGGGCTCCGGCGTCGGCGAGGGGTCGAAGCCGGCCGGCGCCGACCAGGTCGTCTCGAAGGGCCTGGTGCGCGGGCGCACCGAGCGCTTCCGGGTGCTCGGCACCCCGGCCGGCGAGACGCGCGAGGGCCCGAAGGCCGCCGCCGGCTCGAGCGTGACGGCGCTGCACGCGGCCCCGGCCGGCGGCCGCGCCGCCGCGGCGCTCGCCTTCAACCGCCAGCCCGAGGACGACGCCTTCGACGACGTCGCCGAGGCCCTCGCCCCGCGCGCCGCCCCGCACGCCCCGGCCGATGCCCGCGCGGTCGCCCGCGCCGACAAGGCCGAAAAGGCGGCGATGGCCCGCCTCAAGGGCTACGAGGGCGAGAGCTGCCAGGAGTGCGGCAACTTCACCATGGTCCGCAACGGCACCTGCCTGAAGTGCGACACCTGCGGCTCGACGAGCGGGTGCAGCTGAGGGGCGAAAGGGCCGGAGGAGCCGATGTTCCGAACCAAACGGAGGGATTTCAAAGCCTTGGTGGCTTGGAGCGGTTCCCGATTAAGATGAAGAACCGACACACCACGCCCCATCGCTGCACCGCTTCATATGCTCCAATCCGCCCCGCGATGCTCCCTTCGGCAGCGCAGGGCTCCGCGAGCAAGCCCGACGCTTGAACAGCTACTCTGCGCGCACCGAGGTGCGCGCAGAGTTCATCGAGGAACAAATCAGGAAACAACTTAACTGCGGTAATTCAGGCGATTCACAACTTAATTCGACCGTCGCCACGACCGCAGGAGGGAAAGACCACGAGGTTCGCCATGGGCAATTGGAAGTATGACAGGGCCAAAAGGGCCATCGACAATCGGATCGACGAGGTGAAGGACGTAGAGATCGTCGACTACACGCGTGACACCTCACTCCAGTCGATCCCGAGGAACAAGGCGTATCGCATGGACGCGGTGCACCTTTACGCCGACATCATCAACCTGGATGACATCCTGGAGACTACAGGAAAAGAGGGCGAACTCTGCCACAAGCGGACGCTACGCTTTCTCAATCTTCACTATAGGGCGGTTCATCGCATCCTTGCGAGGTGTGATGCTCGGCGTGTCGACTTCCACAACCAGCGCCTCCATTCCTTTGTGGCCAAACCCTACGGCAAGACTTCGGAGAAGGAACGGGTGGACCGGGCCGTCGCCATCGCGCAACTCATCATCGACGTGTTGGCGGAAACGGGGGATGACGATGACAGGATCCCGAACGCCAAAGTGAGAGTCGGCATCGACACCGGTCGGACGCTGGTGGTGAACAACGGCCGGAGCGGAAACCGTGAGCCCCTGTTCCTGGGGAAGCCCGCCAACCGAGCGGCGAAGTTTGCATCCAATGGCGGAGGCGTCGGCATTTACCTCACCAACGATGCGCGAAAGGCCATAGGCCTGGAGATACTCGATGACGGCAAGGACAGGACGACAAAGCTGACGCGCGCTGAGGTGGAGCAGTGCCAGGCGGACGCCGACCTCGGAGTCAGTAAGGACTCAGTCGTCAAGGAATGGCGGGAGGACAACAAGGCGAACCCGATCGGGACGTTCGAGTTCAAACGATCCACTCCGCCGCTGAAAGATCTCGATATCTCGTCGCTAAACCCGGGCAACTCCCGGCGTATGGACCTCGTCTCGGTGTATGCCGACATCGACGAGTTCACTCGTTACGTGGACGACCACATCGACGATGAGCCCGAGGACGTCGTCCGCTGCTTGCACGTCATCCGCTCGGAGATGGACCGGGTGCTTAGCTCGGACTTCGGCGGCCGCCGGATCCGATTTATCGGCGACTGCATCCACGGTCTCCTCCTTGAGGGCACGTCGCAGACGACCCATGCCGAGGAAACCGTATCGACCGCCACGCTTTGTGCTGGGGCGCTCCGAAGCAGCTTCGACCTCGCCCTGGAGCGCCTCGAAGCGAACGACGTGGACGTGGACGACCTCGGCCTCGCAATCGGCTTCGAGTTTGGCCCGACTCCCATCACGCGACTCGGCATGAGAGGGGACAAGGTCCGCTGCTCGGTAAGCCGCGGCGTCCTCGGCTCGGAGGATGAGCAGAGGCGCTGCGACGGGAAGCAGACCGCCATCGGCAAAACGGCGTACGACGAAAGCTCCGGAGCGGTCAGGGACTTATTCGGGAGCACGCGACGCATCTCCAATCTGACCTACGACGTTGCGTTGGATTCCCTTTCCGCTAGTGGTGACAAGACAGCGAAAGCTGCGACCGCTGCAGCCTTCTCCGTTGCCAGCCCCTCCTTGGCGCGGGCAGTCGAGGAGCCGTTCAGACCCTATACGGAAAAGGCGTGAATGGGCCGAGCCGCTCTTCAGCACCTTGTCGAAACGGCGCGCGAGAATCACGCGATCCTGATCGAACGTAGTGGGCAGACAGCGCTCTTCAGCGTCGATCCTCCGTCCCCTTCGGGAAGCCCCACCCGGCCATTCTCGATTGTTGTGGAACTCCGTCGAGGCACGCCCGTCGCTCGGGAGCAGACGCCGCAGGTGCTTCCCAGCTTCTGTCCGGAGCGGCATATCAACGGAGACGGCACCTTCTGCCTGTCTTGGGCAGAGCTCGACCCGCTGGAGATTGTAGACCTCGAAACCGCTGGTGCGTGGTGGAGGAAGCTACTCGTATTCCTCCAGCGTCAGCGTACGGCCGCAACTCGGCGAAGGTGGCCTGGCAAGACGGACGCTCGCGCCCATGGCTCGGAGGCCGCATGGCATCAAGCCGTGGCAGAGCTAGCGGCCCAGGAACTGGGGGCGAAGTTCGTGAACGGACTTCGGGGAGAACGGTTCACGACCAGCCGCCGTCGACGCGGGGACGAAACCCGTGTCCGGTTACTTCACGAAGACCGTCGGCTAGCGACCGTGATCGAAGTTCCGGGGCGCTTGGTAGGGAGGGTTATGACACTACGAGCGCCGTGCCCATGTGGCGGGGATGCCCGCCGCAGCCGCGCCCTACGATCGTGCGGCAATCATGCCGAGATGCTCGCGAAGTTCACCTTGGCGATCGATGGGTGGTGCAGAGCCGAGGCCGAGTTCTTCGCTGAGATCGCCCGGAATGGACACATTTGCTGCGGAACCATGGACGGATGCCCGCTGGCATCTCAGACGGCAACGATAGCCACAGCCGCCTAGGGCGATGGAAGGAGCTTGTCAGACAATGATGACCGACAGGTTCAAGGGCGACCGAGGACACGCGCTCCTCGTGGAAGAGCTGCACCGCCAGTCTCTGGTCGCCGGCACGCCCGAGCTGCCCAATCAGCTTGCCAACGTTGGTTCACTTGAGGACGTGCATCGCGGACAGACGATCATCGAGCAAGGCAACGACGACACCGATGTCTTTCTTATCCTAGTAGGTTCATTCGGCGTCTTCGTAAATGGGAAGCGTGTCGCAACTCGGCGAGCCGGGGATCATGTCGGGGAGATGGGAGCGGTGTCGGTCCAGCGGCGATCGGCAACGGTTACCGCCGACGAGGATGGGGTCGTGTTTCGGGTGGCCGAGCCGGCGCTGACTGAAATCGCAAACAGCTTCCCAGTTGTCTGGCGGCGCATCGCGCAAGAGCTTTCCCGTCGACTTGAGCAGAGGAACGCCTTGATCCGTCCCCCGAACGAGAAGATCCGAGTGTTCGTGATCTCGTCGGCGGAAGCGTTGCCGATCGCGCGCGAACTCGAGAGCGCCTTCGCTCATGACCCCTTCCTCACGATAGTTTGGGCGAATGGCGTTTTTCGCGTGACCAATTACACGTTGGAAAATCTCGAACGCGAACTCGACCAATCGGACTTCGCCGTCGCCATCGCCCATCCCGATGACCAGACATACACGCGGGGGGAAGATTGGCCGACGCCGCGCGACAACGTCGTATTCGAGCTAGGTTTCTTTATGGGACGGCTCGGACGACAACGGGCGATCCTGATGGAGCCACATCTCGGAGAACGCCCGAAACTCCCTAGCGACCTCGCCGGGGTCACCACGATCAGATATCGCTATGTGATGGGCGACGACGCCCAGGCGATGATGTCACCTGCTTGCAACGAGCTTCGGAAGCACTTTCAGAAGCTTGGCCGAAATGTCTAACCCTCGCTGATGCCTGACTGCAATGCCTGATTGTCGAACACAGCAACCGGCGAGCTGAAGCACGCCGCCTTGATGGATTCTCTTTGCATCGGGGCGATAGGGCCAGCAGGGCTCCGAGTTGAGAAGCCCGGTCGCCGATCTCCGGTCCCCGATTCCCGCCCGCCGCCTGAGGCGCGCCGCCGGACGGGCGCGCCGTCAGGGCCGCCCCCTCGAGCGGAATTCTCGCGGGCCGCGGCCGGTCGCCTTGCGGAAGGCGCGGGCGAAGTTGGCCGGCGACGAATATCCGAGCTCCGCCGCGACGCGGGTGACCGAGCCGTTCGTGTGCCGCAGCAGCTCGGTCGCCCGCTGCACCCTCGCCGCGCTCACCAGGCTGCGAAAATCGGTGCCGGCGCGGTTGAGCTCGCGTTGCAGCGTCCGGACGCTGCTGTCCATCGACCGCGCGGCGTTGTCGAGCGACACGCTGCCGGCGAGCACCTGGGCGCGGACCTGCTCCAGGACGACGTCGACGAGGCCCCGCGGCGGGCCGCCCCGCCGGTCGCGCGCCAGGTCTTCGAGGGTGACGATCGGCGCGGCCGTGCGCCGCGGCGCGGCGGATAGGCGGTGGCGCTCGGCGACGACGGTCACCGCGGGGGCGTTGAAGTGCACGGGGCACTGGAACACGTCTTCGAAGAGCCCCGGCCGGCGCGGCCGGTCGACGTTGAGCTCGACGCGCAGCGGCCGCCAGTCGGGCGGCAGATAGGCCCTGAAGAGACTGAGGAGGACGCCCGCCGCGCCGCACGCGACGTTGCCGTAGCCGGCGCTGCCGGCGAGCGCGAAGACATAGCTGTACCGCACCTCGTCGCCGACGACCGCGGCCGAGATCCGGTCGTCGGTGCTGTGGTAGCCGAGGGCGGAGATGCTGCGCGCGATCGACTGCCCCAGCGTCTCGGCCCCGAACACGTAGCGTCCGAAGCTGCCGTAGTTGGCGATGTCCATCATCGGCGTCAGCAGGACCCCGATGTCGGCCTCGCCGGCGGCGCGCGCCGTCGCCTCGATGAAGCCGATCACCGCGGTGTGCGGGATGAAGCAGTTCTCGCCCTCGGTCAGCTCGAGATCGAAGCCGATCGCGCGCTTGGCGCGCAGCAGCGCCTTCTCCCCCATCTCACGCCGCACGAAGGCCGGCAGGCCGTGCAGGATGTGGCTGGAGATGACTGGGAACTCGGCCAAGCGCGCGATCCTCCGAAATACCGCCGTGTTGGCGCAAAATGAGTGGTTTCGGAGTCCCGGTTGCGGCCTAGTGCCGCAAATATAGGCGCGTCGCACGAGCGAGGGAAACCCGCTCGCGTCGGCGTGACCGCGGGCCGACATCGGGGGATGGTCGGCGGCGGGGCGAGGCGACGACCGGCGTCCGGTCGGCGGCCCGATCGCTCGCCGTCCGATCACGTCGCCGATGCCTCCGACCATGAACAAGACGACCGACGGGCCGCCGAGGCTCTCCGTCCCGCGCGGATCGCCGGGCGCGGACCGCGACAGAGGCGACAGAGGATGGAAGCCATGAGACACCCCCTGAGACTGGCCGGCGCCACCCTCATCGCCGCCCTCGCCCTGCCCTCCGTCGCCGCCGCGCAGGTGTCGGAGGAGACGGTCCGGTCGCTCGGCGCGCCGGACGCGGTGCAGACTCGCATCGGCACGCTGGAGTTCGTGGACGGCGCGCCGACCGCCGAGACCGCCGCCAAGGTCTACGACGCGCTCGATTTCACCCGCGCGCTCGACGTCTACAACAACAGCTTCCGCGGCGCCTCGGCGCTGGCGATCGCCAAGGGCTTCGAAGGCATCGGCGCCAAGCCCGGCGACGTCGTCATCTTCTCCGAGCTCATGGATGCGAATTCGCTGTTCCTGACGGCGAACGCCGACACGGTCTACTACCTCACCGGGCTCGATCTCAGCAAAGGCCCGGTGGTGATCGAGCAGCCGGCGGGCGCCGTCGGCACGATCAACGACATGTGGTTCTCGTGGATCATCGACATCGGCGGCCCCGGCCCCGACCGCGGGCTCGGCGGCAAGTACCTGATCGTCGGGCCGGGCTATGACGGCCCGCTGCCCGAGGGCGGCTACTTCGTCGCGCACTCGAAGACGAACCTCGCCCTCTACGCCGCGCGCGCCTATCTCGTCGACGACGACCCGGCGCCGGCCGTCGCGAACGTCAAGAAGAACCTGAAGATCTATCCCTACCAGCCGGGCTCGTTCGGAACGAGCCTCGCCCAGGCGCTCGACGGCACGGTGCGCATCGCCGGCGAGCCGAAGATCCCCGAGACGCGGTTCATCGAGGGCAGCGGGCTCGCGTTCAACACGATCCCGCCGAGCGACTACGGCTTCTTCGAGCTGATCAACGAGGCCGTCCAGAGCGAGCCCGCCACCAGCTACGACGTCGAGCTCGCGGGCCAGCTCGCGGCCATCGGCATCGTCCACGGCAAGCCGTTCGCGCCCGACGCGCGGATGAAGAAGATCCTGTCGGACGCCGCCGCGGTCGGCCAGGCGACCGGCCGGGCGCTCAACTGGCGCTATGCGACGAAGCACCCGGACTGGGCCTACTACGAGGGCTCGCAGTGGGGCAGCATGCTGTGGGAGGGCGGCGCGTTCTTCGAGACCCCGCCGCCCATCTTCAAGGACGGCATGTTCGCGCCGCTGCCGCCGTCCGGCGCGCGCACGCTCGATTCGCGCACGGCCTTCTACTACGGCTACACGCTCGACTCGCCGGGCATGATCATGCGCATTCCGGGCGTCGGCTCGCAGTACCTGATGAGCTTCCTCGATCCCGAGGGAACTCCCTTCGACGGCGCGAAGACCTACAAGGTGACGCTGCCCAAGGGCATCCCCGCCGAGGCGTTCTGGTCCTTCACGCTCTACGACAACCAGACCCGCTCGATGCTGCAGACGGCGCAGAAATATCCCCGCGCCGGCAGCCAGGGCTACCCCTCGCCCGCCGCCGAGGCGGCGGCCGACGGCTCGACCACGGTCTATTTCGGCCCCACCCAGCCCGCGGGCGTCGCCCGCGGCAACTGGATCGAGACCGTGCCGGGCAAGGGCTGGTTCACGATCCTGCGCCTCTACGGCCCGCTGCCGTCGTTCTTCGACAAGAGCTGGCGGCCGAGCGAGATCGAGGTCGTGCGCTGAGGGCCGTCCGCGGCGCGGGGTTCATTTCGAGAGCCGGATGACGCCTTTCGCGCCCGTCGAAGCGGTCGGGCGCCGGGGGCGATCGGGCCGGCGGGCGAGGAGACGGCATGGGTCGGGGCAGTTCCATCTTCTGGCGCGTCGCAGGCGTGCTGCTGCCGGTGGTCGGATGGGTCGGCGGCGCGTCCGCTGCCGACCCGGCGCCGCCCGCCGCTGCCGATGCGGCGCCCGCCGCGCCGGCCGCCGAGGCCGCGGCG
>Ga0255338_1000649_pt1 | contig 94146 bp, 89 predicted proteins | sample MeOH1_35cm_T4_19_FD_203715 | JGI IMG/M metagenome (GOLD analysis project Ga0255338, IMG submission 203715) | Sandy soil microbial communities from University of British Columbia, Vancouver, Canada - MeOH1_35cm_T4_195 | ecosystem: Engineered > Artificial ecosystem > Sand microcosm > Unclassified ...
ATGCTGCAAGCCGTGACGCCACCCTACCTCATGCCGCGCTGGTTCCTGCTTCGCAAGCACGTGGACTTCGTGCGGGCGGGCCTTCACCGCCAGCGGGGCCGCTGACGTGCTGCTGCTCTACCGGCGCCGCTGGGGCCTCTTCTACCTGCCGGTGCTTGCGCTCGCCGCCCTGCTGGTGGCCTTGGCGGCCGGCCGCTGGTTCCCCCTGCCGCCCACGACCGTGACGATCGCCGCCGGCGTCCCGAATGGCGGTGACGCGCCCATGGCGCTGCGTTACCGGGACGAGCTGGCCCAGCGCGGCATCCGCGCGGAAATCGTTTCGACCCTGGCGGACGCCGATGGCCCCCTGCAACGGCTTGCCGGCGCGACGGGCCCGGCGCAGGCCGGGTTCGCGCACGGCCTGCTCGCGCCGGACGCGCCGGGGCCGGGGCCGGTGCAGGCCCTGGCCGTGGTCGGCAAGCAGCCGGTCTGGGTGTTCACGCACCAGACGGGGGTGATCAACCTCCAGCTCCTGCGGGGGCTGAAGGTGGCGGCCGGACCGCCGGGCAGCGCCGACCGCAAGGTCGCATCGATGCTTCTGGCCCAGGCGCATCTGAAGGAAAGCGACGTGACCTGGGTCGATTCGCCCGAGGCCATGGCGGCGGCCAACGACCTGCTCGAGCAGCGTGTGGACGCGATGGTCGTCATCGCAAGCGGCGACGCGCCCAGCGTGCGGCTGCTGGCCCACTCGCCCGGCATCTCGATGGTCGGCGTCGACCGCGCCAACGCGCTGGCGGCACGCGAGCCGCGGCTGCGGCCGATCGTGCTGTCGCAGGGAACCATCGAGCTGCGCGGCGACGTGCCGCCGCGCGACGTGACCCTGCTCGCCGCGGCGACGCACCTGCTCGTGCGCGAGGACATGCACCCGGCGCTGCAGCGTGCCCTGCTCGACGCCGCTATCGACATCCACGCAAGCCCCTCGTTCCTGCAGCGGCAGGCGGAGTTCCCCGATGCCCGCACCGATTTCCCGCTGTCGCCCGTGGCCCGGGGCCATGCGCTGGGCAGCCGGCCGTGGCTGGAGGCCGTCCTGCCGTACTGGTGGGCCCAGCTGGCCGAACTGCTGCTCTACGCGGTGCTGCCCATTCTGACGCTGACGGTGCTGGCGCTGGTCTGGATACCGCACCTGTACAGTTTCCGGGTGGACGCCCTGCTGTCCCACTACTACGGCGAGCTGAAATTCATCGAAAACGACATGGAGGCAGTTGCCATCGACAGCCCCATCCGGCTCAAGGGCCTGCTGGGCAAGCTGGACACGATGGAACACGAAGTCGCGACGCTGGACCTGCCTGACCTGTACGCGGATCGCTGGTACACGCTGCGCGAACACCTGGCGGCCGCCCGCGAGCGCCTGCTCAAGCTGCGCTCACGCTGACCCAGGCAAACCCTTAACCGTAAGTTGTATGACAACTTTTAAAGTCTGGCAGAATTCCCAAGGTCGCAATTTTTTAACCGGAGACTGACAGTGAAATTCTCGCAATTGGCCCTGGGCGCCGCCCTCGCATTCGGTTTCGTGGCGGGCGCCGCGGCGCAGACGGTCATGAAGATCAGCATTTCCACCGCGCAGAACTCGCACCAGGGCGTGGGCATCGACACGTTCGCGCGCGAAGTCGAAAAGCGCACGAACGGCCGCTACAAGGTCCAGACGTTCTACAGCGGTTCGCTGGGCGGCGAGCGCGAGTCGATCGAGGCGGTGCAGCTCGGCACGCAGGAGCTCACGCTGACCTCCACCGGCCCGGTGCCGAACTTCGTGCCCGAAACCAAGATCCTCGACGTGCCCTTCCTGTTCCGCGACAAGGCGCACGCCCGGGCAGTGCTGGACGGCCCGATCGGCCAGGAGATGCTGGCGAAGTTCGATGCCAAGGGCATGAAGGCCCTGGTCTGGGCCGAGAACGGCTTTCGCCACATGACCAACAGCAAGCGTGACGTCAAGGCGCCGGAAGACCTCAAGGGGCTGAAGATGCGCACGATGGAAAACCCGGTGCACATCGCCGCATACAAGGGTTTCGGCATCGTGACCACCCCGATGGCTTTCCCCGAAGTATTCACCGCGCTGCAGCAGGGCACCGTGGACGGCCAGGAAAATCCGCTGTCCGTGATCATCGCCTCCAAATTCGACCAGGTGCAAAAGCACCTGTCGCTCACCGGCCACGTCTACTCGCCCTGCCTGATCCTGATGAACAAGGCCTCGTTCGACAAGCTGGCCCCCGCCGACAAGCAGGCCTTCCTGGACGCCGCCAAGGAAGCGGCCAAGGCCAACCGCGCCCGCGTGGACGAGGACGATGCCAAGGGCGTTGCCGACCTGCGCGCCAAGGGCATGACCGTCATCGACAACGTGGACAAGGCCAAGTTCGTGGCGGCGCTGGCGCCCGTGAACGCCGATTTCGAAAAGCAGTTCGGCAAGGCCAACCTCGACAAGATCCGCAACGTCAAGTAATCCCCGGTCGCCGATGGCCGACCACGCCCGGAAGTCCCCTCGGACTTCCGGGCGTTTCCCTGTCCGCAGCCAATGCCCATGAAACAGACCTTCCTCAAATTCGAGCACTGGACGACCACTATCGCGATGGCGATCGCCTGCCTCATGATGGTGATTGCCTCGAGCCTCGCCGTTTTCCAGATCGTCACGCGGTTCATCCTTGAGCAGCCCGCCGAGTGGTCTGAGATCCTGATCCGCATCAGCCTGATCTGGATGGTGTTCCTGGGCGTGCCGGCCGCCTTCCGCCAGGGCGCGATGGTGAGCGTGGACGTGCTCTACCGGTGGAGCCCGCCGAAGGTCAAGCGCGTGCTGGACTGGGTGGTGTGCCTGGCGGCGCTGGCGTTGATCGCCGTGATCATCTGGTGGGGCTGGGACTATGCGCAGCGCGGCCGCGTGCAGTCGATGGCCGGCCTCGAGAGCATTTCCATGTTCTGGGCCTACCTGGCGATGCCCGTGGGCGGTGTTTTCTGCGTGCTCGGGATCATCGGCAACCTGCTCGACCCGATGCGGCTCGAACTGGAGACAGCGCAATGACAGCCATCATGGTCGGCACGATGGTGCTGTGCTTTGCGCTCACCATCTCGGTCGCGGTCTCCATCGGGCTCGCGTCGATCCTGGGCATCCAGGCATCGAACGCGCACATGCTGATCTCCGTCAAGGAGATGTTCAACTCCATCAACAAGTTTCCGCTGGCGGCGATCCCCTTCTTCATCCTGGCCGGCAACCTGATGGAAACCGGCGGCATCTCGCGCCGGCTGGTCGAGTTCGCCAAGAGCATCGTGGGCGGCATCCAGGGCGGCCTGCCGATGACCTGCGTGCTCACCTGCATGATCTTCGCCGCGGTTTCGGGCTCGTCGGTGGCCACCACGTTCGCGATCGGCGCCATCCTGATCCCGGCGCTGATCAAGCACGGCTACCCGGTGACTTACGCGGCCGCGCTGCAGGCGTCCAGCGCCGAGCTCGGCGTGATCATCCCCCCCTCCATCCCGATGATCCTCTACGGCGTGAGCGCCGAAGTGTCGATCGGCGAGCTGTTCATCGCCGGCTTCGGCCCCGGGCTGCTGATCGGCGGCGCGCTGATGCTCTTCGTCCACCTCTATTGCCGCTGGAAGGGCTGGGGCAAGAACGACGGCGACGGCCGCCTGCCTTTCGGCCGGGCCACGCTCCAGGCGGGCTGGGCACTGCTGATGCCCGTCATCATCCTGGGCGGCATCTACGGCGGCATCTTCACCCCGACCGAGGCATCCGCGGTGGCGGTCCTGTATGCGCTCGTCGTCGGCACGCTGATCTACCGCGAGATCCAGCTGCCCGACCTGTACGCGATCCTGCGCAAGTCGGTGATTTCCTCCGCGGTCATCATGTTCATCATCGCCAATGCCGGCCTGTTCGCCTTCCTGATCACGCGCGCCGGCGTGCCGGAGGCGATCGGGAAGTGGCTGGAGGCGGTGCTGCAAAGCCCCGCGCTCTTCCTGCTGGGCGTGAATGCCGCGTTGTTCGTGATCGGCATGTTCATCGAGACCAGCGCCGCCATCATCGTGCTGGCCCCGATCCTCGCGCCGGTGGCCGTGCACTTCGGGATCGATCCCGTGCACTTCGGCCTGGTCATGGTGGTGAACCTGGCGCTCGGCATGATCACGCCGCCGTTCGGCGTGAACCTGTTCGCGGCGTGTACCGTCGCCAGGATCTCGCTGGACCGCATCATCCGCGACCTGGTGCCGTTCGTCCTGGTGGTGCTGGGCTGCCTGATGATCATCACGTACTTCCCTGCGCTGTCGCTCACCCTGCGCGACATTGCCTACGCGAAGTGATCCGGCGCTGACGCTACAATCGCCCGGGTCAGGAGAGAGCTCCCCCGGAGCCGCCGAAGGCGCAGGCGCACAGCCGAACGCTCAGGCACCAAGGACTGACACAGCGCCTCGATCGTGGGGCGTTTCCTTGCTGGAGAGAGGCGCGCCGCCATGGATGGGCAGGCCGTCCACCGAAGGAGCAAGCCCGGGTAACGGGTGAATCTCTCAGGTAAAGCGGACAGCAGGGGCCGCCCATGATGTGTACCATGGTTCCCGGTCCGCCGCGGCGGACCCCGATTGCCGCCCCTGGAGAGCCCTTTGTCCGCCACGCAAGACCCGCAACAACTTCTCCATACGCCGCTGCATGGGCTGCACCTGGAACTGGGCGCCCGCATGGTGCCCTTCGCCGGGTACTCGATGCCGGTCCAATATCCTGCCGGCCTGATGGCCGAGCACCTCCAGACCCGCGAATCCGCCGGACTTTTCGACGTCTCCCACATGGGGCAGCTGCGGCTCGCCGGCCCCGATGCGGGGGCGGCATTCGAAAGCCTCATGCCCGTGGACGTGATCGGGCTTGGCGTGGGCAAGCAGCGCTATGGCCTGCTGCTGACCGAAGAGGGAACGATCATCGACGACCTGATGTTCGTGAACCGGGGTGACGACATCTTCGTCATCGTGAACGGCGCCTGCAAGGTGGGCGACATCGCGCACATCCAGGCGCGCATCGGTTCGCGCTGCCAGGTGATCCCCATGCCGGAACGCGGGCTGCTCGCGCTGCAGGGGCCGCGGGCCGCGCAGGCGCTGTCGCGGCTGGTGCCGGGCGTCGACAAGCTGGTGTTCATGACGGGGGGGCGGTTCGCCTGGGACGGCGGCGAGCTGTTCATCACGCGCAGCGGCTACACCGGCGAAGACGGCTTCGAGATCTCCGTGCACGAATCGCAGGCCGACGCACTGGCGCGCGCCCTGCTGGCCCAGCCGGAGGTCAAACCCGTCGGGCTGGGAGCGCGCAATTCGCTGCGCCTCGAGGCCGGGTTGTGCCTGTACGGGAACGACATCGACACGACGACCACCCCGGTCGAAGCGGCGCTCACCTGGGCGATCCAGAAAGTGCGCCGCACCGGCGGTGCCCGCGCCGGCGGCTTCCCCGGGGCCGACCGGGTGCTCGGCCAGCTCGATGGCACCGTGCCGCTGGAGCGCAAGCGCGTCGGCCTGGCCGCGCTGGAGCGCGTGCCGGTGCGCGAACACACCGAACTGCAGGACACGAACGGCGAGCGCATCGGCGAAGTCACCAGCGGCCTGCTCGGCCCGACCATCAACCGGCCGGTGGCGTTAGGGTATGTGCGGCCGCTGCTGGCCACGCCCGGTACCCGCGTGCACGCGATCGTGCGCGGCAAGCCGGTGGCGATGGAAGTCGCCACCCTGCCCTTCGTGCCCAACCGCTACTGGCGCGGCTAACTGGAATCTGACCCCACTTTAGGAGAGAAGCGATGACCGTCAAATACACCGAAGAGCACGAGTGGATCCAGCTCGAGGACCACGAAGCCGCCGTCGTCGGCATCACGCTGCATGCGCAGGACGCGCTCGGCGACGTGGTGTTCGTGGAGCTGCCGGAAGTCGGCCGCGTCTACAAGAAGGGCGAGATCGCGGGCGTCGTCGAATCGGTGAAGGCCGCCGCGGACGTGTACATGCCGATCGCGGGCGAAGTGACGGAAGTCAACGAGGAACTGCGCGCCGACCCCGCGCTCGCCAACCGCGACCCGATGGGCAACGGCTGGTTCTTCAAGATGCTGATCAAGGACATGGCCGAGTTCGACGTGCTGATGGACGAGCCGGACTACGCGAAATTCACGAAGAATGCCTGAAGCAAAGCGGCTGTCATCCCGGGCCTGACCCGGGATCCACGGCGGCCATGGATTGCGGACCCGGCCTGCCCCGGACGCGATCCGGGGTCCGCGATGACGGAGAAATACGGAGTTCCCCATGTTGATGCAATCCGCCCGCCCGCTGGGCGAGCTCGAAAACGCTTCCGAATTCATTCCGCGCCACATCGGCGTCGACGAAGCCGATGAAAAGATGATGCTTTCGGTGATCGGCGAGTCGTCGCGCCGCGCCCTCATCGACAGCATCGTGCCGCGGTCGATCGCGCGCAGCAGCGCCATGAAGCTGCCGCCGGCCGCCACCGAAGCGGCCGCGCTGGGGGAGCTCAGGGCGATGGCCTCGCGCAACAAAGTCTTCAAGAGCTTCATCGGCCAGGGCTACCACGGCACGTACACGCCGGGGGTGATCCTGCGCAACGTGCTGGAGAACCCGGCCTGGTACACCGCCTACACGCCCTACCAGGCCGAGATCAGCCAGGGCCGGATGGAGGCGCTGGTGAACTTCCAGACGATGGTGTGCGACCTGACGGCCATGCCAATCGCCAATGCGTCGATGCTCGACGAAGCGACCGCCGCCGCCGAAGCCATGACGCTGGCCAAGCGCAGCGTGAAGAACAAGAGCAATACCTTCGTCGTTGCCGGCGACTGCCACCCGCAGACGATCGAGGTCGTGCAGACGCGCGCCAAGCCGCTGGGCATCGAAGTGCTGCTCGCCAATTCCGCGCAGGAGTGGGACCAGGCGCTGGCCGGCGACTACTTCGCCGTGCTCGTGCAGTACCCCGCCACCAGCGGCCGCATCGACGACCTGCGCGCCGATGTGGAGAAGGTGCACGGGAAGCAGGCGTCGTTCATCGTCGCGGCCGACCTGCTGGCCCTGACGCTGCTGGTGCCCCCGGGCGAATTCGGCGCCGACATCGTGGTCGGCACCACGCAGCGCTTCGGCATGCCGATGGGCGCCGGCGGCCCGCACGCGGCCTACATGGCCTGCCGCGACGAGCTCAAGCGCAACCTGCCCGGCCGGCTGGTGGGCGTCAGCGTGGACGTGCACGGCAACCCGGCCTATCGCCTCGCGCTGCAGACCCGCGAGCAGCACATCCGGCGCGAGAAGGCCACTTCCAACATCTGCACGGCGCAGGTGCTGCCGGCGGTCATCGCGAGCATGTACGCCGTCTACCACGGCCCGCAGGGGCTCAAGCGCATCGCCCAGCGCGTGGCCAGCTACACGGCCATTCTCGCGAAAGGCCTGGAGCAGCTGGGGTACGAGCCGCGCTCCGGCGGCGCCTTCGACACGCTGAGCCTGAAGACCGGCGCGCAGACCCAGGCGCTGGCCGCCCGCGCCCGTTCGATGGAAGCGAACCTGCGCGTGTACTGGGACGAGTACCTGTGCATCTCGCTCGACGAGACCACCACGCGCGACGACATCGCGCTGCTGTGGAAGATCTTCGCCCACGAGGGCCAGGCCCTGCCTTCGTTCGCCGCGTTCGAGAAGGGCGTGGAGCCGCTGATCCCGCAGGAGCTGCGCCGCACCAGCGCCTTCCTCGCCCATCCGGTGTTCAACACGCACCACTCCGAGACGGGCATGCTGCGCTACATCCGCGCGCTCGCCGACAAGGACCTCGCGCTGGACCGCAGCATGATCCCGCTGGGCAGCTGCACGATGAAGCTCAATGCCACGAGCGAGATGATCCCGATCACCTGGCCGGAATTCGCGCACGTGCACCCGTTCGCGCCGGCCGACCAGCTGCAGGGCTACGCCGAACTCGACGAGCAGCTGCGCGCGTGGCTGTGCCAGGCCACCGGCTACGCCGGCATCAGCCTGCAGCCCAACGCGGGTTCGCAAGGCGAATACGCGGGCCTGCTCGCGATCAAGGCGTTTCACGAAAGCAAGGGCCAGGGCCACCGCAACATCTGCCTGATCCCCTCCTCCGCCCACGGCACCAACCCGGCAAGCGCGCAGATGGCCGGCATGCAGGTGGTCGTGACGGGCTGCGACGAGAACGGCAACGTCGACCTGGCCGACCTGCAGGCCAAGTGCGAGCAGCACAGCGCCAGCCTCGCCTGCGTGATGATCACTTACCCCAGCACGCACGGCGTGTTCGAGACGCAGGTCAAGGAGCTGTGCGCGCTGGTGCACCAGCACGGCGGCCGGGTCTATGTCGATGGCGCCAACATGAACGCCCTGGTCGGCGTGGCCGCGCCCGGCGAGTTCGGCGGCGATGTGAGCCACCTGAACCTGCACAAGACCTTCTGCATCCCGCACGGCGGCGGCGGCCCGGGCGTGGGCCCGGTCTGCGTCGTCGAGGATCTCGTGCCGTTCCTGCCCGGCCACAAGTCCGGCGCGGGCGGTGGAGCCTATGTGGAAAGCGCCTTGAGCACCGCCAGGCCACCCCAAGGTGCGAAGGCCCCCTCGGGGGGCAGCGCAGTACGCGAAGTGACAAGCGTGGGGGCGATCTCCGCGGCGCCGCTGGGCAACGCCGCGGTGCTGCCGATCAGCTGGATGTACTGCCGAATGATGGGCGCCGAGGGCCTGAAGCAGGCCACCGAAGTCGCCATCCTCTCGGCCAACTACATCAGCGTGCGCCTGAAGGACCATTACCCCACCCTTTACGCCAGCCGCAACGGCCACGTGGCGCACGAGTGCATCCTGGACCTGCGGCCGCTCAAGGAGGCCAGCGGCGTCACGGCCGAGGACGTCGCCAAGCGCCTGATCGACTACGGATTCCACGCGCCGACACTCAGCTTCCCGGTGCCGGGCACGCTGATGGTCGAGCCGACCGAGAGCGAGACGCTGGACGAGCTGGACCGCTTCATCGGCGCGATGATCGCGATCCGCGAGGAAATACGGCGCGTCGAGCGCGGCGAATGGCCGCAGGACGACAACCCGCTCAAGCACGCGCCCCATACGGCCGCCAGCCTGCTCAAGGGCGAGTGGACCCATGCGTACCCGCGCGAGGCGGGCGCGGCGGTGCTGGATGAACGCCGTCACGCCAAGTACTGGCCGCCGGTCGGCCGCGTGGACAACGTCTACGGCGACCGCAACCTGTTCTGCAGCTGCGTGCCGATGTCGGCCTACGAGTGACTCATTGACTCGCTGACCCTCATCGTCATCGTCGGGGCGGTCCTGGCCGGCTTCGTGCAGGGCCTCTCCGGCTTCGGCTTCGGCCTCACCGCCATGTCGCTGTGGGCGTGGACGCTGGAGCCGCAACTGGCCGCGGCGCTGGCGGTCTTCGGCGGCCTGACGGGCCAGGTCATCGCAGCCGTCTCGGTGCGGCGCGGGTTCAACCTCCCTCGCCTGCTGCCCTTCGTGCTGGGCGGGCTCTGCGGGCTGCCGCTGGGGATCTACATCCTGCCGCGCCTGGACATCCCCTTGTTCAAGGGCCTGCTGGGCCTGCTGCTCGTGGTGATGTGCCCGTTGATGTTTTTCGCCGCGAAGCTGCCGCGCATCACCCACGGCGGGCGTGCCGCGGACGCGGTGGCCGGCGCCGCGGGCGGGATGATGGGCGGGCTCGGCGGGTTCACCGGCGTGATTCCCACCCTGTGGTGCACGGTGCGCGGCTTCGAGAAGGATGTGCAGCGCGCCGTGATCCAGAACTTCAACCTGGCGATGCTCGCCGTGACCTTCACCAGCTACGTGGCCACCGGCATCGCCACGCGCGACATGGTGCCGCTGTTCGCGATCGTCGCGCCGGCCATGCTGATCCCCTCGCTGCTGGGGGCGCGGCTGTACCTCGGGATCGGCGAGGCCGCCTTCCGCAAGGTGATCCTCGGCCTGCTGACCGCGTCCGGGGTGGCGATGCTGGTCGCCGCGGTGCCGGTGCTCGTCCATAGGTGGTGACGCTCCCGCGCCCAGCCCCTTGAAAAACCGGGCTGCCGCCGCTAATTCACAGATCGCGGGCGGCGACGCCGCTGCGCATCCAACCAACCCTGAAAGCAAAGGAGACCTGTGATGATGAATGCATCCTTCAGGCCCGCGGCGGATGTCTTTTCGGAACTCAACCGCCTGCAGGGTGTGCTTGACCAGATGTTCCGGCCGTCCGGACGGTCGAGCATCCGCGCGCTGGCGGGCGCGGCCTTTCCCGTCATCAATGTCGGCACCACACCGGACACCATCGAGGTCATGGCGCTCGCGCCGGGGCTCGATCCCGCCTCCATCCAGCTGAGCGTCGACCGCGGCCTGCTGGTCATCGCCGGCGAGCGCAAGAGCCAGCTGCCGGAGGCGGGCGACAGCATCAGCGTGTACGCCCAGGAGCGCTTCGCCGGTCAGTTCCGCCGGGTGGTGAGCCTGCCGGACGACGCGGACCCGGGCGCGGTGCACGCCAGCTACCGCGACGGCATCCTGAGGGTGACCGTGGCCAAGCGCGAGTCGTCCAGGCCGCGCCGCATCGAAATCAGTTGACGCCTGCCTGTTCGAATGAAAGGAGATTGACATGAACACCGAACTCCAGACCACCCATCGCCGGGAGGCCCGGGACGGCGACGGGCCGGATCGCGACCACCCGTTCGTGGTACCGCCTGTCGACGTGTACGAGGACGAAGCCGGCATCACGCTGTTGGCCGACCTGCCGGGCGTTTCGCGCGACCGCCTGGACGTGCGCGTCGATGGCGAAAGCCTGGTGCTCGAGGCCACGGCGTCCACTGCGCAGCCGCAAGGCATGCAGCTGGTCTACGGAGAGGCCCAGTTCCCGTCCTACCGGCGCGAGTTCACGCTCAGCCGCGAGCTCGATGCGTCGCGCATCGAGGCCAGCCTCAAGGATGGGGTGCTCCGGCTCGCGATCCCGAAGCTGGAAGAGGCCAAGCCCCGGCGTGTCGAAGTGCGCGTGGACTGACCGCCCGCACCGGTCCCTTGCCGCCCGCACGGGGTCCATAAAAAGTCCAGCGGCCGCCCCCCGGCCGGCCCGCACGGAGGTAAAGTCCGTGCGATCATGGCGAAAGCTGTCTGGCGGCGGCAAGGAGACCGGAGTTGGCCCTCAAAGCGTTCGTGGTGGAAGACAATGTCTCGATTCGCGAGAGCCTGATCGAAGCCCTGGCGGAACTCGCCGACATCCAGACCGGCGGCGTCGCGAGCAACGAGCGAGCCGCCATCGCCTGGCTCACCAACCCGGACAACGAGTGGGACATCGCCATCGTCGACCTGATCCTCGAACCCGGCGGCAGCGGCTTTGGCGTTCTCAGGGCGCTGCAAGGCCGCGAGCCCGGCCGCAAGATGGTCGTTCTCACGGGCACGGCCAACCCGGACGTGCGCCGCCAATGCGAGGCGCTGGGCGGCGACTGCGTCTTCGACAAGTCGATCGAGACCGACGCCTTGATGGACTACTGTCTGCGACTGTCGCAGGCCGCGGCGCGCTGAGCCGCCGGCCCGCGGGAGCCACGTGATCCCCCTGCCGGGTGAACGCTGTGCGAAAATAGATTTACAGCCGCGCGCGCCCGAAGAGGCGGAAAGCGGCTGGACAGGGAGAGTCCGGCCGCCGGCCGGAGTGGAATCTTTCTTTGGGCCCGATGATGAACAACGCCGCGATCCTCGTGGTGGATGACAACCCCGATCACCTCGAGCTGACCGTGATGGCGCTGGGCGACTGTTGCGATCCGGAGAACATCGCCACCGCGACCGACGGCGTGGAGGCGCTGGACTACCTCTTCGGCCGCGGCGCGCATGCGGCGCGTGACACCGGCCAGCAGCCGCGGCTGATCATCCTGGACATGAAGCTCGTGCGCCTGCACGGGCTGGACGTCCTCAAGGCCGTGCGCCACGATCCCCGCACCGCCACCATTCCCGTCGTCATGCACTCGTCGTCGACCGAAAAAGGCGACATCTCGGCCTGCTACGCCAACGGCGCCAACAGCTACGTCCGCAAGGCCACCGATTACGACGAGCTGCGCCGCAAGATGCGCCAGGTGCACGATTTCTGGATGACCGTCAACGAGCGCTAGCGCCCGGCGGGCGCGTGACGATCTGCGCTCAGGCCCCGGCGGCGATCTGGCGCAGCGCCTGCTCGAAAACTTCGGGTGGCTGGCCGCCCTGGATCAGGTGGCGGTCGTTCACGATCACGGCCGGCACGGCGTGGATGCCCTGGCCGAGGTAGAACTGCTCGCGCTCCCGGACCTCGCTCGCGAACTCGTCTCCCGCCAGGATCTCGCGCGCGCGGGCGGCGTCGAGGCCGGCCTCGGCCGCGGCCTGCGCCAGCACGCCGTGGTCCCCCGGGCTGCGGCCCTCGGTGAAATAGGCCTTGAGCAAGGCCTTCTTCAGCGCGTGCTGGCGCTCGCCACCCTCCAGGGCCGCCCAATGCAGCAGCCGGTGCGCATCGAAGGTGTTGTAGACGCGGCCACGCCCCTCCTTGCGGAATTCGAAGCCCACGGCCGCGCCCCGCTCCCGGATGGCCTCCCGCGCCTGGGCCTGCTGCCCGGGCGTCGTGCGGTATTTCTGCGTGAGGTGTTCGGTGATGTCCTGGCCGGCCGGGTCCATTGCGGGATTGAGCTCGAACGGCTGGAAGTGCCATTCGGGTTTCACGTCGCCGGCGAGGCGCTCGAGCGCGCGCTCGAGCGACGCCAGGCCGATGGCGCACCACGGGCAGGAAACGTCGGAGACAAAATCGATCTTGAGGGCTTTCATGCAAGCCACTGTAGTGGGTTTCCATGCCCATTGCAGGCGCAATGGCTCACGCTTGGAGGCCCCGGATGAAGGCCGCCACCAGCACCGCGAACTCGGCCGGCTTCTCGACGGCGCTCAGGTGCGCCGCCTCGATGGTGGCCAGCTCGGCGCCCGAGATCGCCTGGCAGATCGCCTCCGACATCGCGAGGGGCGCGGCCTCGTCGCACATGCCGGCAATGACGAGCGCGGGGCAGGCAACGAGCGGGTTGGTGGTGCGGAAATCGATCCGTGAGACCGCCTCGCACGCGGCCGCATAGGACTTGGGATCGGTCGCTTCCAGCACGGCACGCAGCGCAGCCACGCGGCCCGCGCCTTGCGCGTCCCGGCGGAAGCCATGGGTGAACCACCGCTGCATGGCGCCGTCGGCGACGGCGCCCATGCCCTGGTTCGCCACCGCCTCGACGCGCGAACGCCATAGTCCGCGCGCAGTGTCGTCGTAGTAGCTGGAGGAATTGGCGACGACGATGCTGGCGACCAGGTGCGGATGCCGCACCGCGATTTCCTGGGCCACCATGCCGCCCATGGAGATGCCGACGAAGTGCACCGGCCCATCGAGCTGCGAGACGATCAGTGCCGCCGCGTCGTCCGCCATGTCCTCGATGCCGAAGGGGCCCGGCACGATGCCCGAGTTGCCATGGCCGCGGTGGTCATAGCGCAGGACCGTGTACCCGGGGGTGAGCTGCGCCGCCGTCTCGTCCCACATCGTCAGGTCGCACCCGAGCGCATGGCTGAGCACGATGGCGGGGCCTCGTCCCTGCCTGACGAAATTCAGCTTGCCCATCGCTCCTCCTGCAGGTCGTCCCTGGGCGCTTTATACCGCCTTCGGCGAACCGCAGGGGAGCTTTTCAGTCGCCGACGCTCCCGGTGACCGGCAGCACGATGCCGGTGATGTAGCTCGAACACACGGGCGAGGCCAGGAATACATAGGCCGGCGAGAGTTCCTCGGGTTGGGCCGGCCGCCCCATGTCGGTCTTCTCGCCGAATTTCGCCACCTTCGCGGCCGGCGCGTCGGCAGGGTTCAGCGGCGTCCACACCGGGCCGGGCGCGATCGCGTTCACCCGGATGCCCTTGTCGACCAGGTTGCTGGCCAGCGACATGGTGAACGCATGGATCGCGCCCTTGGTCGCCGAGTAATCCAGCAGGTGCGAGCTGCCGCGCAGGCCCGTCACCGAGCCGGTGTTGATGATGCAGGCGCCCTGCTTCAGGTGCGGAATCGCCGCGCGCGCCATGTAGAAGTAGCCGAAGATGTTGGTCTTCATGGTTTCCTCCAGGCGCTCGTCCGACAGGTCCTCCAGCTTGTCGGCATGCAGCTGGAACGCGGCGTTGTTCACGAGGACGTCGAGCCGGTCGAACCGCTGCACCGTCTTCTCGACCGCATCCTTGCAGAACTTCGAGTCCTTCACGTCGCCCGCGATCAGCAGGCACTCGCGCCCTTCGTTCTCGACGTGGCGCTTCGTTTCCTGTGCATCCTCGTGCGAGTTGAGGTAGACGATCGCCACGTCCGCGCCTTCGCGCGCGAAGAGCACGGCGACAGCGCGGCCGATGCCCGAGTCGCCGCCCGTGATGAGCGCCACCATGCCCTCGAGCTTGCCGCTGCCCCGGTAGTGGGGCGCGTCGAACCGGGGCCTGGGCGCCATGTCCGCCTCCACGCCCGGCTTTTCCATGTGCTGCGCGGGCAGGGGTGGCTCGGGCTGCCGCCGCACGCCAGCCTGCACGGCACCCTGCTCCTTGCCGCCCTTTTCGCCGCCTTCCCCGGCCTTGGCCTCGTCCTTTCGGCCCTGCTCGCGCTGCAGCTCACGCTGCTTCCCGCCGGCCGCGTCGGCGGCGGTCTGGCGTGGCGGGTTCCTGGCGGCGGGCTTGGCCATGGGCGGCGCTTTCAGGGCAAGGAGCCACTATGGCGCCCGCGGCGTCGGCGCCTTGTCGCACGACGCGACCGCGGAGCGTAGGAAGCGGACTACGGCAAGCCCTAGACGTGGCCGAGGATGGGGTGCGGCTCGTACGGGGCTTCGAGCGTCGCGATCTCTTCCCCGGACAGCTGGACGTCGATCGCGGCCGCGGCCTGGTCGAGCTGGTACGTCTTGCTGGCGCCGACGATGGGCGCCGTGATGCCCTTGTGCAACAGCCACGCGTAGGCCAGCGTGGCATTGCTCACGCCCTTCTTCGCGGCCAGCGTCGCGATCGTTTCCACCACCTTGAAGTCGCTCTTGCGGTAGTAGTAGTTCTGCGCGATGTCATCGGTCTTCGCGCGGCTCGTCTCGCCGGCTTCCTTGTCGCCGGGCTTGCGGTTGCCGGCCAGGAAGCCCCGCGCGAGGGGGCTCCAGGGGATCAGCGCCACGCCCTGGTCGCGGCACAGCGGGATCATCTCGCGCTCCTCTTCGCGGTACGCCAGGTTGTAGTGGTTCTGCATGCTGGCAAACGGCGTCCAGCCCCGGTCGCGGGCAATCTGCTGCATCTTGGCGAACTGCCATGCGTACATGCTGCTCGCGCCGAGGTAACGCACCTTGCCCGCCTTGACCAGGTCGTGCAGGGCCTCCATCGTTTCCTCCATCGAGGTGTCCTGGTCGAGGCGGTGGATCTGGTACAGGTCGATGTAGTCGGTGCCCAGGCGTTTCAGGCTGGCGTCCACCGCGTGGAAGAGGCGCTTGCGCGACAGGCCGTCCATGTTCGGCCGCCGGTCCGGCTTGCCGGCACTGCTGGCGCCGCCCTTGAAGCCCAGGTCGACGGGGTAATACACCTTGGTCGCGATGGCGATTTCTTCGCGTTTGCAGAACTCGCGCAGGAATTTGCCCGTGAGCACCTCGCTCTCGCCGGCCGAGTACATGTCGGCCGTGTCGAAGAAGTTGATGCCCAAGTCGACGGCGTGCCGCACGACCGGCCTGGAGGCGTCCTCATCCATGACCCAGGGCCGCCACTGGGACGAACCGTAGGTCATCATGCCCAGGCAGATCCGCGAGACTTTCAGGCCGGTGTTGCCCAGGCGCGTGTATTGCATGCGTGTTTCTCCTCGAAGCCCAGCACTTTACGGCTTCCGGGGACATCGTGCCTGCGATGGGTCAACCCGCGTGCGGCACCTGCTGGCTGAGGTACCTGCGCACTTCATGGACCTGGTGCCCGGCGTGGTGGACGGCTTCGCGCAGCTGATCGATGCTCACATCGAAGATGCGGCACCAGTACGCCACTTCCATCTGCTGTGTCAGGTCGATCCGTTGGGCCACGGCGGTGTCGGGGGTGTGGTCCATGCATGGCTCCTTGCAGGTGATTGCTGGTGAGCCTGTTCTGATCCGCGCTCAGGGGCGCAAGTTCCGCGACAGTTCCTGCAGCCGGGCGGGGTCCACGGGCTTGGTCCAGTGGTCGTCGAAGCCGGCGTCGGCCGCGCGCCGCTTGTCTTCGTACTGGCCCCAGCCCGTCAATGCGATGAGCCGTGGCTGCCGCATGCCGGCCACGTGGCGCAGTTGCCGCGCCACCTCGTATCCGTTCAAGTCCGGCAGCCCGATGTCCAGCAGCACGACGTCCGGCTTGAACTGCGGCGCGCAGGCGAGCGCACCCGTGCCGTCGTGCGCGACGAGCACCTCGTTGCCCAGCATCCGCAGGAGCTCGGCGAGGGTATCGGCCGCGTCCCGGTTGTCGTCCACCACCAGGACACGCCTTGGCGCCGACGCCGCATTCCCCGCCATGGCGCGGCCAGCGGGCGGTTGCGTGGGGAGGAAGGCGGCATGGCGGGTGCGCGGCAGGTACACGATGAATTCGCTGCCCTTGCCGAGGCCCTCGCTGCGCGCCTCCACGGAGCCGCCGTGCAGGCGCACGAGGCCCTCGACCAGCGACAGGCCGATGCCCAGCCCGCCCTGACTGCGTTCGGCCGGGTGCGTCACCTGCGTGAACAGCGAGAACACCTTGCCCAGCATCTCGGGCGGGATGCCGGCCCCGTTATCGCGGATCCGCACGACGAAGCGCTCGGCCTCGGCGTCGACCGCCACCTCGATGCTGTCGCCTTGCCGCGTGTACTTGGCGGCGTTGTTGAGCAGGTTGGAGAACACCTGCGCGAGCCGCACCGGGTCGGCGTCGAGATCGGTCGGCTCGTCGGGGAACCGCACGGACAGCCTGTGCTGCGCCGCCTCGATGTGCGGACGGCTCGTTTCCAGCGCGCTGCCCAGGATGCTCACGAGGTTGGTGTGCTGCTTCTTCAGCTCGATCTTGCCCGTGTTGATGCGCGAGACGTCCAGCAGGTCGTCCACCAGGCGCGTGATCTGGCCCACCTGCCGCTCGATCATGTCGGCGATCTGTTCCACACGCCGCACGTCGGCGGGAACCTGCTTGATGATGGACAGGCCGTTCCACACCGGTGCCAGCGGGTTGCGCAGCTCGTGCGCGAGCGTCGCCAGGAACACATCCTTGGCGCGGTCGGACTCCCTCAGGGTCTGCAGCAAGGCGGCGTTCTCGATCGCCACCGCGGCCCGCCCGGCCAGGTCCTGCGCGAGCGCGAGATCATCGGCCGTATACCGCCGTCCCGATTCCGCCGCCACGAAGGCGATGGCTCCCAACGTGCGGCCCCGCACCGCGAGCGGCACGCCGATGTACGAGCGCAGGCCCAGGGTGCGCAGGGTCGCGAGGTGATCGGGATCACGCACGGTTGCGGCCAGCGTTTCGTCGGGCAGGTCCTGCACGCACTCCGCCTGGCCCGTGCGCAGGATATTCCAGATGCCGCCGGTGATACGTTCCGGGTCGGGCGGGTATCGCCGGTAGAGGTCCTTCGCGAGCTCCTGCTTGGCCGGATCGACATGGGCCACGGCCACCCGCTGCACCGTGCCCGTATCCGAGAGCATGTCGACAACGCACCAGTCCGCGAACCGCGGCACGGCCAGGTGCGCGATCCTGTCGAGGGTCGCCTGGCAGTCGTCCAGGGCCGCGAGCTCGGCGCTGGCCTGCGCGAGAAACTTGAGGTCGGCTTCCGTCTTCTTGCGCGCCGTGATATCCATGCAGACGCCGGCAAAGCTCCAGGGCTTGCCGCGTTCGTCGAGCAGGACCCTGCCCCGGCCTTCGAGCCAGTGGAGGCTCGCGTCGGGCCATCGCACGCGGTACTCCACCCGCTGCTCGCTCTCCCGCCTGAGAGTGCCGCGCAGCACGCTCGCAACCCGCTCGCGGTCTTCCGGCAGGATCAGGTCGTAGTAGTCCGCCATCGGCAGCGGCCGCGTGTCGGGCGGCAAGCCATGGAGCGCGTGCATGCCGGGCCACCACCTGATCTCATTTGTCTTCAGGTCCGCCTGCCAGACGGCCATGCCACCCGTCTCGACAGCAAGCTGCAGGCGCGCCTCGCCGGCCGTGAGGATGTTATTGACCTCCTGGAGGCGCGCCCTGGCCAGGCGCTGCTCCGTGCGGTCCCGCAGGATCTTCACGTAGCCCGTGATGGCGCCGTCCGCGTCGCGCAGCGGCATCAGCTCGCCGGACGCCCAGAATCGCTCGCCGCTCTTGCGCAGGTGCCAGCGCTCGTCGGCTGCACGGCCGCGGGTCCGCGCCTCTTCCATCTCGTCCTCCACCACGCCAGCGGCCACATCCTCGGGCGTGAAGAAGCGGTGAACGGTCTGGCCGCTCATTTCCTCCTGGGTCCATCCCAGCACGCGGCGAGCGCCCTCGTTCCAGCTCACCACGCGCCCCTGCAGGTCCGCCCCGACGATCGCGTAATCGACCGCGCTCTCGACGATCTGCCGGTGGTGGCTTTCGACAGTGGGAGGCGCGGGCGGTGGAAGGTGCTGCATGGCGTCAACCTGCGCTTGGAGCCTAGCGCGGACGACCCGTTTCAGGTGAAACGCGGCCGCCCCCGGGAACGGCCCCCAGAAGCTGTTTTGCGTGGCGTGGCCGAGCTGGCCCGGGCACTGCCGAGCAGGGCCGCCAGCGGGTTGGCCCGTCTCAGAGGAACGAGGAGGCGATGGCCCCGACCGGCGGCGTGACGTCGCCGTTCTGGGCACGCTGGCGCAGCGCGTGCTCGATCACCACCAGCGCCAGCATCGCTTCGGCGATCGGCGTCGCACGGATGCCCACGCAGGGGTCGTGCCTGCCCTTGGTGACGACCTGCGCCGTCTCGCCCTTCAGGTTGATCGTCTCGCGCGGCGTGACGATCGAGCTCGTGGGCTTGATCGCGATGGCCACCTCGAGGTCCTGCCCGGAGCTGATGCCGCCGAGCACACCGCCGGCGTTGTTGGTGCGGAAACCGCGCGGGGTCGGCGAGTCGCCGTGCGTGGAACCGCGCTGCGTGACGCTGCCGAAGCCGGCGCCGATCTCGACGCCCTTCACGGCGTTGATCCCCATCATGGCGTAGGCGATGTCCGCGTCCAGCTTGTCGAACAGGGGCTCGCCCAGGCCGACGGGGACGCCCGAGGCCGTGACACGGATGCGCGCCCCGCAGGAGTCGCCGGCTTTGCGCAGGCTGTCCATGTACTCCTCCAGCGCCGACACGTCGGCCACCGGGGCGAAGAACGGGTTGTGGGGCACGTGGTCCCAGCTCTCGAACGGGATCGCGATGTCGCCGATCTGCTGCATGCAGCCGCGAAAGACCGTGCCGTATCTTTCGGCCAGCCACTTCTTCGCGACGGCGCCGGCGGCCACCATGGGCGCCGTGAGGCGCGCCGACGCCCGGCCGCCGCCCCGTGGGTCGCGCAGGCCGTATTTCTGCAGATAGGTGTAGTCCGCGTGGCCGGGGCGGAAGGTCTGCGCGATCTCGGAGTAATCCTTGCTGCGCTGGTCGGTATTGCGAATGAGAAGTCCTATCGGCGTGCCCGTGGTCTTGCCTTCGTACACGCCCGACAGGATCTCGACCTTGTCCTCCTCCTGGCGCTGCGTGACGTGGCGGCTGGTGCCGGGCCGGCGGCGGTCCAGGTCAGGCTGGATGTCGGCTTCGGACAGCGCCATGCCGGGCGGGCAGCCGTCGATCACGCAGCCGATGGCCGGGCCGTGCGATTCCCCGAAGTTGGTGACCGCGAAAAGTGTGCCGAATGTGCTGCCGCTCATTCGGGGGATTATCCCAGAGCGGCGCAGGCGGGCCTCAGGGTGATGGCTGTTCCTCGCCGCCGGGCCAGTCGCGGATGTAGGCCTTGAGCATGCGGTTCTCGAAGTTCTGGCTGTCCACCACCGCCTTGGCGACGTCGTAGAAGCTGATCACCCCCATCAGCATCCGGCGGTCCATGACCGGCATGTAGCGCGCGTGGCGGTCGAGCATCATCCGGCGGATTTCGTCCAGCTCGGTCTCCGAGGTGCAGGTGACGGGATGGTCGTCCATGCCGGTGCGCACCAACGCATTGCCGACGGCGCCGCCGTTCTTCACGATGCACAGGATCACCTCGCGGAAGGTGAGCATGCCGACCAGCTCGCCATGGTCCATCACGACCAGCGAACCGATGTCCTTCTCGGCCATTACGTTGATGGCGGTGGCCAGGGGCTCGTCGGGTGCGACCGTGTACAGGGTGTTGCCCTTGACGCGCAGAATGTCGCTGACTTTCATCGCCGTCTCCTCTAGTGATGCCGCGGTGACCCGCCGGTGGGGCCAATATAGCCCACAATCACGGGCAGTTCCATAGAGTCGTTCTTAGAGGAGACCATGAACTTTCACGCCCACAACGAGGAGGCATAGCCATGCCCGGTTATTCCGACCCCGGCTTCGACACCCTGGCCCTGCACGCCGGCTCGGCTCCCGACCCGGCCACCGGCGCGCGCGCCGTGCCGATCCACCTGACCACGTCGTTCGTTTTCGAGTCCAGCGACCATGCTGCGGCGCTTTTCAACCTGGAGCGATCCGGCCACGTCTATTCGCGCATCAGCAACCCCACCAACGCGGTGTTCGAGCAGCGGATGGCCGCGCTCGAAGGCGGCATCGGCGCCATCTCCACGGCCAGCGGCCAGGCCGCCCTGCACCTGAGCATCGCGACGCTCATGGGGGCGGGCTCGCACATCGTCGCGAGCACGGCGCTTTACGGCGGGTCGCAGAACCTGCTGCACTACACGATGCGGCGCTTCGGCATCGCAACGACTTTCGTCAAGCCCGGCGACCTGGACGGGTGGCGTGCCGCGATCCGGCCCGACACCCGGCTGCTGTTCGGCGAAACCGTGGGCAACCCCGGCCTGGATGTGCTGGACGTTCCCGAGGTGGCCGCCATCGCGCACGAGGCGGGCGTGCCGCTGCTCGTGGATTCGACTTTTACGACGCCTTACCTGATGCGGCCCTTCGAGCTGGGGGCCGACCTCGTGTACCACTCGGCCACCAAGTTCCTGTCCGGCCATGGCACCGTGATCGGCGGCGTGGTGGTCGACGGCGGCAGCTTCGACTGGGAGAAGTCCGGCAAGTTCGCCGAGCTGTCGGCGCCGTATGACGGCTTCCACAACATGGTGTTCACCGAGGAGTCGACGGTGGGCGCCTTCCTGCTGCGCGCGCGCCGCGAAGGCCTGCGCGACTTCGGCGCCTGCATGAGCCCCCACACCGCGTGGCTCATCCTGCAGGGCATCGAGACGCTGCCGCTGCGAATGGAAAGGCACATGGGCAACACCCGCAAGGTCGTGGAGTTCCTGGCAGCTCATCCGTTCGTCGAGCGCGTGGGCCACCCGATGCTGGAATCGCATCCCAGCCACGCGCTCGCGCAAAAGCTGCTCCCGAAAGGCGCGGGCTCGGTCTTCAGTTTCGACATCCGGGGCAACCGGGAGCAGGGCAAGAAGTTCATCGAGACGCTCAAGGTGTTCAGCCACCTCGCCAACGTCGGCGACTGCCGCTCGCTCGTGATCCATCCCGCCAGCACCACCCACTTCCGCATGACCGACGAAGCGCTCGCGGCTGGCGGCATCGGCCAGGGCACGATCCGCCTGTCGGTCGGTCTGGAAGACCCGGACGACCTCATCGACGACCTGAAGCGCGCGCTCAAGGCCGCCGAAAAGAGCACGTGAGCCTGGAGTACCCCATGGACCTGCAAGTCAACGGCCACAAGGCCTATTGCTACACCGGCGGCAAGCCCTTCGATGCCGCGAAGCCCACGGTGGTGTTCATCCACGGCGTGCTCCACGACCACAGCGTGTGGATCCTGCAGACCCGCTACATAGCCAACCACGGCTGGAACGTGCTGGCGGTGGACCTGCCCGGACACTGCCAGAGCGAGGGAGACGCCCCCTCCACGGTCGAGGAGGCCGCTGACTTCATTGCCGCCCTGCTCGACGCGGCCGGCGTATCCAAGGCGGCGCTGGTGGGCCACAGCTGGGGCTCGCTCATTGCGCTCGAGGCGGCCTCGCGGCTGGGTGAGCGGATCACCCACCTCGTGCTGGTGGGCACCGCCTATCCCATGAAGGTGTCGGCCGCGTTGCTCGAAGCCTCGCAGAACGATCCGCCCAAGGCGATGCAGATGATCAACGTCTTCTCTCGCAGCACGCTTGCCGCCCCGCCTTCCACGCTCGGCCCCGGAACCTGGGTATACGGCGCCAACATCGCCCTCAACCGCCGCGTGCTCGCGAGCAACCCACGCGTCAATGTCTTCTACAGGGGCTTCAAGGCCTGCGACAGTTACGCCAACGGCGACGCGGCGATCGCGGCGATCACCTGCCCCGTGCTGTTCGTCCTGGGCGCAATGGACCAGATGACGCAGCCGAAGGCCGCGCAGGCCCTGATCACCGCGGCGAAGGAAAGCGGCAAGTCGGTGAACGTGGCAACACTGCCGGTCGGCCACCACCAGATGACCGAGACGCCGGACGCCGCTCTGTTCGCCATCCGGGACTTCCTCGCGACATGAGCGCCCCGTTTCCAGTCACCCCGGCGATGGGGCCCGAGCGCGCACGCGAGATCGCGGCCGCGTTCGACCTGCGCGCCCTGCCGGCGGACTTCTACGCCAACCCGTACCCCGTGTATGCGCTGTTGCGGGAAACCGAACCGGTGAAGCGCATGCCGGACGGCTCGTACTTCCTCACGCGCTACGACGACCTGGTGGCGGTGTACCGCGACGCGCAGACCTTCAGCTCCGACAAGAAGGTGGAGTTCACGCCCAAGTACGGCGCGGGCTCGCCGCTGCTGGCGCACCACACCACGAGCCTGGTGTTCAACGACCCGCCGCTGCACACCCGCGTGCGCAAGCTCATCATGGGGGCGCTCACGCGCCGCGCGATCGCCGGGATGGAGGCGGGCCTGGTCACACTCGTGGACAGCCTGCTGGACCGCATCCAGGCCCACGGCGGCGGCGACCTGATCGAGGACTTCGCCTCGGCCATCCCGGTGGAGATCATCGGCAACCTGCTGGGCGTGCCGCACGAGGACCGCGGGCCGTTGCGCGGCTGGTCGCTGGCCATCCTCGGGGCGCTCGAACCGAAGCTCACGCCCGAGCAGGAAGCGCTGGGCAACCGCAGCGTCTCGGAGTTCACGGCCTACCTGAAAGACCTTGTCGCGCACCGGCGCGCCCACCCCGGCGACCCGGAGCACGATGTGCTGACGCGCCTGATCCAGGGCGAGGGGGCCGGCGAGCGGCTGGGCGAAGCCGAGCTGCTACAGAACTGCGTCTTCATCCTCAATGCCGGCCATGAGACGACGACGAACCTGATCGGCAATGCGCTGGTGGCGCTGCAGGAATGGCCCGGCGAGAAAGCCGCGTTGCTGGAGCGGATGTCGCGGCTCGCGCCCGATGCGTCCGCGCTGGAAGCCGACCTCGGCCTCGCGGTGGACGAGTTCCTGCGGTTCGAGTCGTCCAACCAGCTCGGCAACCGGCGCGCGGTGCGCGCTTGCCAGGTGGGCGGCGTGGCGCTGGAAGGGGGCGCCCTGGTGACGCTGTGTATCGGCGCGGCCAACCGCGACCCCGCGCAGTTCGCCGACCCGGACCGGCTCGACCTGCGCCGAGAGAACAACCGCCACCTGGCGTTCGGCTTCGGCATCCACCAGTGCGCGGGCCTGAGCCTGGCGCGGCTCGAAGGGCGCATCGCGATCGGCCGCTTCCTGCAGCGGTTCCCGTCTTACCGGCTCACCGCGGCGCCCGTGCGCGGCGGCCGCGCGCGCTTCCGTGGCTTCCTGCATGCCCCCTTCGCCCTCGCCTAGACATCATGGTCGCCGTCCTCGGACAGGCGGCCGGTCTCCAACATCGTAGATTGCGTCCAAAGACGTAGCGCTACATGCTGTGACTTGCGTCGTCAGCAACAAGGAGACCGACCATGCAAGAGCGTAGCAAGATTCACGTGGGTTTGGACGTCCAAGACCGACACACGCGACAGCGTTCAATTGGCCGAGTGCTCGCTTAACAAGAAAGTAGAAGGCAGCTTGGGTTGACAATGGCGACCATATGAGGAGCCTGGGCGGCAGAACGCCGTACAAGGACATCTGGACCGGCAAGGTCCGGACCTACGCCAGGAACAGCCGCCGCAGTCCGATGCGGTCGAGCTTGCCGTTGGCCATGCGCGGCAGGCAACCGAGGAAGATCACCTTCGCGCCGACGGCCGGCCCCAGCCGCAGCCCCTCCTCCAGCGCGCGCAACAAGGGCTCCTGCGCCGTCCCCTCCTCCACCGCCAGCGCAATGCCGACGCTCAGGGCGCCCGATTCCAGGTTCGCCGCGATCACGCCGCAGTCGCCCACGCCGGTGAGTTCCCGGATCCTCGCTTCCAGCTGCGCCGCCGGGACCTTCACGCCGGCGATGTTGACCAGGTCGTCGTGACGCCCGTCGAGGCGCAACACCCGGGGCGCCACCAGCGCGCCCCAGTCGCCGCTGAGGAACCAGCCATCCCGGAACGCGGCGCGGCTCGCCTCCTCGTCGCCGATGTAGCCGTCCACCATGCCGGGGGTGCGGACCGCGACAATCCCGGCCTGGCCGAGCGGCAGGTCGTTGCCGGCTTCATCCACGATGCGGACGTCCACGCCGGCACTCAACACGCCGGTGCCGCCGGCATCCAGGTCGTCGCAGATGCCCGTGACCTCGTTGGCCCCGTAGCGGCTCGAGATGCGGCCGCCGAACACGCGCCCGGCGCGCGCGCGCAGCTGCGGCGGCACGAAACCGCCGACCGTCCCGACCTCGACCCGGCGGCCCGGCACGTAGTCCGCGGGCAGCCGGTCCAGCAGTTCCTCCAGCAGCGCGGGCAGCGCCAGGATGTGCGTGATCTCGTGGCCTTGCGGACCGGACCGGGTCAGGTCGAGCACGGCGGCGCCCATGCGCAGGCAGGCGCTGCTGCGTGCGAACACCGCGTTCATCACGAGCGGGCCCGCGATCATGAGCCGCGACTCGGGGCGGTAGCCGCCGTTGTCGGCGCCCGTGCGCACCCAATGCTCCTGCGCCTGCCGCGGCAGCAGCATGAAGCGCGAACGGCCCGACGAGCCCGACGTGCGGGAAATGCGTTGCGGCTCGTGCGGCTCCAGGGCCGCCCTGGGACAGGCGGCGCCATCGCGAGGGTCGATCGCCGAGACCTGCGCGAGAAACGCGCCGTCCAGCAGCTGGAACCTCGCGGTGGAGGGGCAGCGCTGGGGCGCGTCGGAGATCACCCAGTCCACCATGCCGAACAGGGCTTCGGTATCGGGGTCGTTCCGGGGCAGGAAGGATGTGGTGACCGCGCCGAGGTTTTCGCAGGCGATGAGCAGCAGCAGGCCCGCCTGCAGCCCTTCGGTCCCTACCGCGACCCGCTGGCCCCGGCGCACGCCCAGGCGGTCGAGCACGCGCACCACCCGCACCAGGTCGGCGAACAGCGCCCCGAAGGACCACCTCTGCGCCTCCTGGACCAGCGCCAGGCGCTGCGGGTCGCGCCAGGCGATCGCTTCGACGTATTCGAACGTCGTCGGGACGGGGCGGCCGGGAACCTGCATGCTAGACGACATCCTTCAGGTACACGGCCGAGAGCCGGCCGCTCTTCCAGAGCTTGGCGGTCGCCTCCGAATGCGGCAGCAACAGGTGGCGCATGAGGGGCTCCAGCGCCGTCGATGCCGCATCCGCCAGCAGGATGTAGCGCGTGCCTTCCTCGTCGTCCACCTCGTTGACGCGGCCGACCCAGTCCAGCGACACCAGGGTTTCGAGCACCGGCTCGAGCTGCAGCGAATCCACCTCCAGGGCTTGCGCGAGGTCGTCCGCACTCAGGCCGCGCCTGGCGGAGCTTCGTGCGCGATGCAGGTGCTGCAGCACTTCCAGTGCCAGCTGGAACTGCCAACCGTGCCCGCCGCCGCGCCGCCGCGTGCCGGCCACCAGGCTGGGCAGGTAGGCGGCGATCACCGCGCCCAGCAGGGCAATGACCCAGACCACGTAGATCCAGACCAGCAGGATGGGGAGCGTCGCGAATGCGCCGTACACCGCCGAATAGGCGGGCACCTTGCCGATGTACAGGGCCAGCAACTGCCTTGCCACTTCGATGCCCGTCGCCGCGAAGAGCGCCCCGGCCCAGGCGTGGCCGCGCCGCACCGGCGTGTTCGGCACGTAGCGGTACAGGGCCGCCAGGCCCGCGGCGAGGAGGAGGAACTCGCTGATGTCCAGCATCGCCTTGACGGTCCCCGGCATGCCCGCGACGAGACCGCGCGAAGCCGACAGCACGTACGAGCTCATGCTCAGCGAGGCACCCAGGAGCAACGGCCCCAGTGTCATCACCGCCCAGTACACCAGCACGCGCTGGCCGAGGGGGCGCGGGCGCTTCACCCGCCAGATGCCGTTGAGCGTCTTGTCGATGGTCAGCACCAGCGCGAGCGCGGTGACGAACAGCGCGGCGAGGCCGACTGCGCCCAGGCGGCTCGCCTTGCCGGCGAACTGGTTGAGGTAGCCGAGCACCTGCCGGGCGATCGAATCCGGGATCAGGCTCTGCACCAGCCAGGCCTGCAGCGCGTCCTGCAGCTTGCCGAACATCGGGAAGGCCGTGAACACCGCCAGCGCCACCGTGAAGAACGGCACCAGCGCCATCGTGGTGGTGAAGGTGAGGCTGCTCGCCGTCAGGCCCAGGCGGTCCTCGCGGAAGCGCTCGCCCAGCGTCAAAGCGGTGGACTTCCACGGAAAGCGGGAGAGGTCCTCGAGAAGTTGCCGGGCGTCCATCGCCGCTATGATGCCATCGCCCATGCAAGCTCCCGACTCCACGCTCGCCGCACCTTCCGGCCCGGTCGCCTTCACGCGCCGGCTGGCCGTGGGCAGCCTGCTGGGGCTGATCGTGCTCGGGCTCGCGTGGGAGCTGTGGCTGGCGCCGTTGCGACCGGGCGGGTCGTGGCTGGTGCTCAAGGTGCTGCCGCTTTGCCTGCCCCTGGCCGGGCTGCTGCGCCACCGCATGTACACCTACCGCTGGGTCAGCCTGATGGTGTGGCTGTATTTCACCGAGGGCGTGGTTCGGGCGTACCGGCGGCCACCGATGGAAACCGCACTCGCGCTGGCGGAAGTCGCGTTGTGCGTCGCATTGTTCGTCGCGTGCGTCCTGCACGTGAGGTTCCGGCTTCGAAAGGCCAAGGCATGAATCCACTCATCGCGCAGCTGAAGGCGGCTGTCGGCGACAACAACGTGCTGGTCGGGGGCGGCCTGGGCGCCTATGAACAGGACTGGCGCAAGCGCTCGCACGGCAAGGCCCTGGCCGTCGTGCGCCCGGCGACGACGGCCGAAGTCGCGCAGGTGGTGGCTGCCTGCGCCGCCGCGGGTACATCGATCGTCCCGCAGGGCGGCAACACCGGCCTGGTGGTGGGCTCGACCCCCGATGAATCGGGAAGCCAGGTCGTGCTGAGCCTGCAGCGCATGAACGCGGTGCGCGAAGTCGACGCCGCCAACATGACCATCACGGTGGAAGCGGGCTGCATCCTGCAGGCGGCGCAGGAAGCCGCGCAGCGCGCGGGCTACCTCCTTCCGCTCAGCCTCGCCGCGGAGGGCAGCTGCACCCTCGGCGGGAACCTGGGCACCAACGCGGGCGGCACGCAGGTGGTTCGCTACGGCAATGCGCGCGACCTGTGCCTGGGTCTCGAAGTGGTGACGGCGCAAGGCGAAATCTGGGACGGCCTCACGGGACTGCGCAAGGACAACACGGGCTACGACCTGCGCGACCTGTTCGTGGGCAGCGAGGGCACGCTGGGCGTCATCACGGCGGCCACGATGAAGCTGTATCCCCTGCCGGCGGCCACGCTCACGGCCTGGGCGGCCGTGCCCTCGATGGACGACGCCGTGCTCCTGCTCGGGATGGCGCACAAGCACCTGGGGGCCGGGCTCACCGGCTTCGAGGTGATGGGCCAGTTCCCCTTGAGCCTGGTGGCGCGCCACTTCCCGCAGATGCGGGTTCCGCTCTACGGGCAAAGCCCGTTCTGCGTCCTGCTGGAGAACTCGGACAGCGAGTCCGAGCTGCATGCGCGCACACAGTTCGAGCGCCTGCTGGAGACGGCGCTGGAGGAAGGCTGCGTGACCGACGCCGTCGTCGCGGAGAGCCTCACGCAGGCCCACCAGCTGTGGCACATCCGCGAGACGATCCCGCTGGCGCAGGTCGAAGAGGGCCTGAACATCAAGCACGACATTTCCGTTCCCATCTCGGCGATTCCCCGCTTCTGCGAGGCGACCGACGCCTTGCTGGGGCAGGCCATCCCGGGCGTGCGGCTGGTCAACTTCGGCCACCTCGGCGACGGCAACCTGCACTACAACGTGCAGGCCCCGCAGGGCGTCGACCCGGCGGAGTTCCTGCGCGAGCAGGAAGAGCACGTGACCAGGCTGGTGTACGACTCGGTGCGCCGCTTCGGCGGTTCGATCTCCGCCGAGCACGGCGTCGGGAGCCTCAAACTTCACGAGCTCGAGGAGCACAAATCGCCCGTGGCGCTGGGCATGATGCGCGCCATCAAGCGGGCGCTGGATCCGCGCAACATCATGAACCCGGGCCGCGTGTTGCGGCCGCCGGCTACTTGAGCAGCTTCGGGTTCCTGCGCAGCAGGTCGATGTTGGCCTGCTGTTCCCTCGGATAGGATGCGAGCAGCGCGGCCCCCTTCTTCTTGTCCATCGAGGGCTCCATCATCAGGTAGAACCCCGCGTGGAACAGGGCCGTCGCCGTCAGTGCATAGGTCCGCGTGGTCAGCCCGTGGCGGGCCAGCACAGGTTTCACGCCCGGCGTGGCATCCAGGGACTTCACGAGTTCATCCACGGTCTGGTTATCCTTTTCGTCGTCGTCCGCCTTCTTGACGGACTTCTCCAGCTCCCTGGTCGCCGCGTTGAACTTTTCCAGCAGGGGCACGGTGAGCGCGTGGCGCTGCGGGTCGGACTGGGCCAGGCAGCCGGTGGCCACGGACAGGCCCAGGAGCACGGACAGGAAAAAACGGATCATCGGAATACTCCTCCCAAAAAAGGCGGGATTCTATCCACCTAGAATGGGCCGTTGCGGCTGACCGCCGTTTCCCCGACCTGCCAAAGACCCATGCCCAACCGCCCTGTCCGCTCGCAGTACGAAGACTTCATGCGCCACGTGTACATGCATGGCACGCCCAAGACCGACCGCACCGGCACCGGCACGCGCAGCGTGTTCGGCTACCAGATGCGGTTCGACCTGGCCGAAGGGTTTCCGCTGGTGACGACCAAGAAAGTGCACCTGAAGTCCATCATCCACGAGCTCCTGTGGTTCCTGGAAGGCTCCAGCGACAACAACCGCCTGCGCGAGCGCGGTGTCACGATCTGGGACGAATGGGCCAGGCCCGACGGCGACCTGGGCCCGGTGTACGGCGTGCAGTGGCGCAGCTGGCCCACGCCGGACGGCGGCCACATCGACCAGATCGCCGAGGCGGTGAAGACCATCAAGGCCAACCCCGATTCGCGCCGCATCATCGTGAGCGCCTGGAACGTCGCCGACATCCCGAAGATGGCGCTCGCGCCCTGCCACGCCTTCTTCCAGTTCTACGTCGCGGACGGCAAGCTTTCGTGCCAGCTGTACCAGCGCAGCGCGGACATCTTCCTGGGCGTGCCGTTCAACATCGCGAGCTACGCGCTGCTCACGCACATGATGGCGCAGCAGTGCGGCCTGGGCGTGGGCGACTTCATCTGGACCGGCGGCGACTGCCACATCTACAGCAACCACCACGAGCAGGTGGAGCTGCAGCTGGGCCGCGCGCCGTTCCCCTACCCTGTCCTTGACATCAAGCGCATGCCGGCGTCCATCTTCGAGTACGAGTACGAGGACTTCGAGGTGCAGGATTACCAGTGCCACGCCGCGATCAAGGCGCCAGTGGCCGTCTGACCTCATGCAGCTCGGATTGATCCTCGCGCGGGCGCGCAATGGCGTGGTGGGCAGGGACGGGGGCATGCCCTGGCACCTGCCCGAGGACCTCGCGCACTTCAGGAAGGTGACGATGGGCTGCCCCGTGATCATGGGCCGCAAGACCTGGGATTCGCTGCCGCCGAGGTTCCGCCCCCTGCCCGGCCGCGCCAACATCGTGGTGACGCGCCAGGCCGGCTGGCAAGCCGAAGGCGCGACGCGCGCGGCGTCGCTGTCCGAAGCGATGGCCCTGTGCAGCGGCGCATCGCGGGCCTGGGTGATCGGCGGCGCGGAAATCTGGGCACAGGCCCTGGCGCTGGCCGACACGGCGGAAGTCACGCAGATCGATGCGGATTTCGAAGGCGACACCTTCGCCCCGGAATTCGGCGCGGGCTGGAGGGAGGTCGCTCGCGAGCACCACCCCTCGGCGAGCGGGCTGGCCTTCAGCTTCGTCACGTACCACAACACACAAGCAGGAGTCTGACAATGTCGGGAGCGGGATTTCACGTGCACGGGCCGCACGACCACGAGCTGGAGCACGCGGCCCAGCACGCCGTCCACGGCGAAGGCGGCATGATCAACCAGATCGCCGTCTTCACCGCGATCATCGCCACGGTGGGCGCGATCTTCTCGTACATGGGCGGTGCCACACAGGCCAATGCGGGCCTCTACAAGAACAACGCGGCCATCAAGAAGACGGAAGCTTCCAACCAGTGGAACTACTTCCAGTCCAAGAGCACGAAGCAGTCGCTGGCCGAGGTCTCGCGCGACCTGTCGCCGGCCGGCAAGCAGCCCGCTTACCAGGCCAAGGTGGACCGCTACGAGAAGGAAAAGAAGGAGATCGAGATCGAGGCACGCAAGCTGGAGGCGCAGGCCACCGAGTGGGACAGCAAGAGCGACGAACAGATGCACCAGCACCACCGCTGGGCCCAGGCAACCACGGCGCTTCAGGTGTCGATCGCCCTCGCGGCCATCGCGCTGCTGACGAGGAAGAAGTGGCTGGAGTGGGGGATGTTCGGTGTCGCCGCCATCGGCGCCGGCATCGGCGTATTGGCGATCCTGCACGTCTGACACCCCCATGAAGATCACCACCTGGAACGTCAACTCGCTCACCGCGCGGCTGCAGCACGTGCTGGACTGGACGGCCGCCAATCCCGTCGACGTGCTGTGCCTGCAGGAGCTCAAGCTCACCGACGACAAGTTTCCGCTGGACGTGCTGCGCGAGGCGGGCTACGCGCATTGCGCCGTGTTCGGGCAGAAGACGTACAACGGCGTGGCCATCATGAGCCGCCAGCCGGTGCGCGACGTCGTGAAGAACATCGTCGGCTTTGCCGACGAGCATTCGCGCGTGATCGCCGCGACGCTGGACACCCCGGCGGGCGAGCTGCGCCTGGTCAACGGCTACTTCGTGAACGGCCAGGCGCCGGGCACCGAGAAGTTCGAATACAAGATGAGCTGGCTGCGGGGCCTGCGCGACTACCTGCGCGAGGAGGTGGCGCGCCGCCCCCGCCTCGTGCTGGTCGGTGACTTCAACATCGCCCCGGAGGACAGGGACTCGTACGACCCGGAGGGCCTGCGCGAAACCATCCACCACACGACCGAGGAGCGCGACCATTTCCGCAAGCTGGTCGAACTCGGGCTGTGCGACAGTTTCCGCCTCTTCGAGCAACCGGAAAAGAGCTACAGCTGGTGGGACTACCGCATGCTGGGCTACCAGAAGAACCGCGGCCTTCGCATCGACCACATCCTGGTGAGCGAGGCGCTCAAGCCCGAGGTAAGGGGCTGCGCGATCGACCGCACGCCACGCAAGTGGGAAAAGCCCAGCGACCATGCGCCCGTGACGGTGGAGATCTGACTTGTCCGTCTCCTTCCCCCTGCGGGGGAAGGAGCAAATTCATTCCAACCCCAGATCCTGGATCTTGCGCGTGATGGTATTGCGCCCGATGCCGAGCTTCTGCGCGGCCTCGATGCGGCGCCCGCGCGTGTTCGCCAGCGCCGTGAGGATCAACTTCGACTCGAAGCGCTTGGTGAGCGCCTCCCACACATCGTGGCGGCCGCTGGCCAGCAGTTCCAGCACTTCGGCTTCCAGCCCCGACTCCCAACCCGGGGCCGAACCGTTGGCCTTCAATTCCGGTCGCCCCGGATCGGCATCGCGCGCCGGTTCGTCGGCGGCAAGCTGCCTGGGGGCCTGCGCCGCCGGCTGCGCCGCGCGTACCGCGCTGCCATCTTCGGGCGAAGGGCCAACCTCCGGCGGCAAGTCCTTCGGCTCGATCGACTGCGCCGGTGCCATCACCGTGAGCCAATGGCAGATGTTCTCCAGCTGGCGGACGTTGCCGGGGAAGCCGAACGTGGCCAGGCGGGCCAGGGCCGCGTCGGAGATGCGCTTCGGTTCGACGCCCAGTTGCTTCGCGCTTTGCTGCAGGAAGTGCCGCGTGAGCATGGGGATGTCGTCCAGGCGCTCACGCAGCGCCGGCAGCCGCAGGCGGATCACGTTGAGGCGGTGGAACAGGTCTTCCCGGAACACGCCCTCCTTCACGCGCTGCTCGAGGTCCTGGTGGGTCGCCGCGATCACGCGCACATTGGCTTTCACCGCGTTGTGCCCGCCGACGCGGTAGAAGTGGCCGTCCGACAGCACCCGCAGCAGGCGCGTCTGCAGGTCGAACGGCATGTCCCCGATCTCGTCGAGGAAGAGCGTGCCGCCCTCGGCCTGCTCGAAGCGCCCGCGGCGCATCGTCTGGGCGCCGGTGAAGGCGCCCCGCTCGTGGCCGAACAGCTCGGACTCGAGCAGGTCCTTCGGGATCGCCGCGGTGTTGATCGCGACGAACGGGCCCGCGGCGCGCGGAGAATGCTTGTGCAGCGCCCTCGCGACCAGTTCCTTGCCGGTGCCCGATTCGCCGGTGATCATCACCGTCACGTTGCTTTGCGACAGGCGGCCGATGGCGCGGAAGACGTCCTGCATCGCCGGCGCCTGGCCCAGCATCTCGGGCGCGGCGGCCATGCGCTCCTCGGCCACCTCTTCGCGCTGGCTCTCCTCCACCGCCCGGCGGATCAGCTCGATCGCCTTCGGGACATCGAAAGGCTTGGGCAGGTATTCGAAGGCGCCGCCCTGGAACGCGGACACCGCACTGTCCAGGTCCGAGAACGCCGTCATGATGATGACCGGCAGGCCCGGGTGCTTTTCCTTGACCTTGCCGAGCAGGTCCAGTCCCGAGCCGCCCGGCATGCGGATGTCGCTCACCAGGATCTGCGGGCCGTTCTCGTCGTCGCCGGATTCGAGCGCCAGCAGCACTTCGCGTGGATTGGAGAAACTGCGGGTGGGAAGGTCCTCGCGCAGCAGCGCCTTCTCCAGCACGAAGCGGATGGATTGGTCATCGTCAACGATCCAGATCGGCTTCATGTGTTCCTGTCACCCCTAGGGTCGGCTGGTTCGGCTCATGGCAACGGAATCAGTATCTTGAAATCCGTCCTGCCGGGCACGCTGTCGCACTCGATCAGTCCATGATGCTGCTGGACGAAGGTTTGCGCCAGGGTGAGCCCCAATCCCGAACCGCCTTCCCGTCCCGACACGAGCGGGAAGAAGATGCGGTCCCTGATGGAATGCGGCACACCGGGCCCGTTGTCGATGACATGCAATTCCAGTGCCAGTCGATAGCGCTGCTTGCCGAAAGTGACCTGCCGCGCGATGCGCGTTCGGAAGACCAGCTGCGCATCGCCCGCCGCGATCCGCTCGGCCAGCGCCTGGCAGGCGTTGTGGGCGATGTTCAGCACGGCCTGGATCAGCTGCTCGCGGTCGCCGCGGAACTCCGGAATCGAGATGTCGTACTCGCGCACGACTTTCAGGCCCCGAGGGAACTCGGCCAGGATCAGCGAGCGCACGCGCTCGCAGACTTCGTGAATGTTGACGTCGCCGACGACGTGCGGGCGCCGGTGCGGGGCCAACAGGCGATCCACCAGCGTCTGCAGCCGGTCGGCCTCGTGGATGATGACCTTGGTGTACTCCTTGAGCTCCTTCGAATCGATCTCCATCTCCAGCAGCTGGGCGGCGCCGCGGATGCCGCCGAGCGGGTTCTTGATTTCGTGCGCCAGGTTGCGGATCAGCTCCTTGTTGGCCTGGGCCTGGTCGATCAGGCGCTCCTCGCGGTCCTGCCTGGCCTGGGCTTCCAGCGGCAGCAGCTCGACGATGATCTCGCCGGGCTGGTCGGTCTGCGCGACCACGACGTGCACGGGCAATGGCTCGCCGGTGTTCTGGCGCACCAGCCACGCGTCGTAGCGCAAGGCGGCGAACTCATTGCTGCCCGCGCCCGCCAGCGCGTTGCGCAGGATGTGCGGCTCGGTGAAGCAGTCCGGGAAGCTGGAGCCCTCGATCGTCCGGCGGGAGGTGCCGAGGGCGTCTTCGAGGGCGGAATTGGCGAACAGGACGGCGCCGTTGCCGCCGACGACCGCCACCAGGGTGGCCAGCAGGTCCAGCGACTGGAAGCGGTCTGTGGGGGTGGCCGGCTTGGTGGTCAAGCCTTCATTTTGACGGAACGCGGCTGAGCTCACGCTTGATCCCGGCGATGTCGGTCTCGTTGCGAGCCATGCTGGCCTTCAGTTCGGCGACGCGGTCCAGGTACTTCTGGTGGTTGCGGTGCTCGGGGCCCAGCTTCTCGGGCTCGCCGTTGTTGTATTCCCTGGCCAGCTCCGCCTGCCGGGATTCGGCCTTCTTCAGCTCGGCCTCGAGGATCGCGCGCGCATCGGCATCCCGGGCGCGCTGGCCGTCGGCATCCACCCGGGCGCCGGCCGAGGCCGGCGGCGCCGTGACCACCCTCACGGCCGCATTGCCATTGACACGCGTGCCTTCGACGACGGTGATGTTGCCGCCCTCCATCGGCTTGCAGCCCTTGGCGCGCGCTTCCGCCGCGTTGTTCGTGTACACGTTGCCGCTGCAGCGGAAGATCGTCGGAGAGTTCTGGGCGAGGCTGCCGGCTGCGATGGTCGCGGCCGCCAACGGAATCAATAAGGCGTACTTCATGGAGCTTGCTCCTCGCATCGCAATGCACAGGACGGCCTGACAGTATCGCGCAACTCTTCAGAAAAACAAAGTAAGCCCTTGATTTGTAAAAGAAAAGGGCGGCTCCAGCCGTCCTTTTGCCGCAACAGCTTGCGGCGAAAGGGACCCCCAAAGGATCCCTCTTCAGCCACGGGCTGTGTTTTTTTACAGCGAGTAGTACATGTCGAACTCGATCGGGTGCGTGGTCATGCGGAACCGCGTGACTTCCTGCATCTTCAGCTCGATGTAGGCGTCGATCATGGTGTCGCTGAACACGCCGCCCTTGGTCAGGAAGCTGCGCTCCTTGTCCAGGTAGTCCAGCGCCTGGTCGAGGCTGTGGCAGACGGTCGGGATCTTCGCGTCTTCTTCCGGGGGCAGGTGGTACAGGTCCTTGGTGGCGGCTTCGCCCGGATGGATCTTGTTCTCCACGCCGTCCAGGCCGGCCATCAGCATGGCGGCAAAACCCAGGTACGGGTTCATCAGCGGATCCGGGAAGCGCACTTCGATGCGGCGGCCCTTCGGGTTGGCCACGTACGGGATGCGGACCGAGGCCGAGCGGTTGCGGGCCGAGTACGCCAGCTTCACCGGCGCCTCGAAGCCGGGCACCAGGCGCTTGTAGCTGTTGGTGCCGGGGTTGGTGATGGCGTTCAGCGCGCGGGCGTGCTTGATGATGCCGCCGATGTAGTACAGGGCGAAGTCCGACAGGCCCGCGTAGCCGTCGCCGGCGAACAGGTTCTTGCCGTCTTTCCACACCGACTGGTGCACGTGCATGCCGGAGCCGTTGTCGCCGACCACGGGCTTGGGCATGAAGGTCGCGGTCTTGCCGTACGCGTTGGCCACGTTGTGGATCACGTACTTCATCATGATCGTCCAGTCGGCGCGCTGCACCAGCGTGCTGAACCGGGTGCCGATCTCGTTCTGGCCGGCGCCCGCCACTTCGTGGTGGAACACCTCGACCGGGATGCCGAGCGACTCGAGGATCAGCGAGATCTCGGCGCGCAGGTCCTGCGTGCTGTCGACCGGGGGCACGGGGAAGTAGCCGCCCTTGGTCGTCGGGCGGTGGCCCTTGTTGCCGCCCTCGATCTTCTTGCCGGTGTTCCACGGCGCTTCGTACTCGTCGATCTCGACGAACGAGCCCGAACCGTCGGCGCCCCAACGGACGTCGTCGAAGATGAAGAACTCGGGCTCCGGGCCGAAGAACGCCGTGTCGCCCAGGCCGGAGGCCTTGAGGTAGGCCTCGGCGCGCTTGGCGATCGAACGCGGGTCGCGGTCATAGGCCTTGCCGTCACCCGGCTCGAGCACGTCGCACGACAGGAACAGCGTGGTCTCTTCGAAGAAAGGGTCGATGTTGGCGGTGTTCGGGTCCGGCATCAGCAGCATGTCGGAGGCCTCGATGCCCTTCCAGCCGGCGACCGAGGAGCCGTCGAAAGCGTGGCCCGCGCTGAACTTGTCCTCATCGAAATGCGAAATCGGCACGGTGACGTGTTGTTCTTTTCCGCGGGTGTCGGTGAAACGGAAGTCGACAAACTTGACTTCGTTCTCCTTCACCATCTTCATGACGTCCGCGACGTTCTTGGCTGCCATCAGGGTTCTCCTAACTGGATGGTTGTTAAAAAATTCTGGATGCGTGATGGAATGCAGGTTCTGTGCCAAAGCTGGTGCATGGCGCGCGGCCCGAAGCCCGGCAATTGTCCCCGACTTTGAACGCTTTTCCCTACCGGAGCCTGGTCCTAGGGGATGAGCAGCGCACCTCCTTGGTGCATCCTGTTATTTGCACCATCTTGGTGCGAAATATCAACGCACCATTTCGGGGCCGCGTCGGGCCCCAAGGAGGTCGAGCCCTGCCAACAGCTGAGTGTAGGCCGCGTGCAGCAAGGTGGGATCGCCTTTCACCCCCAGGTCGATGTGGCGGCCATGAACCGGATGATCGACGCTCGGCAGGCTGAACACCTTGACGCCCGGGTGGTCCTTTTCGATCCGCTCCATCAGCGGCGTGAGCGTCGCTTCCATCGACCCGTAGACGATCACGGACTTTTCGCCGTAGGGCTTGCCGTGGAACAGGGACGCGTACTGGGTGTCCAGCACCCATTCCATCATCGGCCAGGCCATCACCGGAAAGCCCGGCATGAAATGCACGTCGCCGACGCTGAAGCCCGGGATCTTGTTGTACGGGTTGGGAATGAGCCGCGCGCCCCGGGGGAACACGCCCATGTTCAGGCGGTGGATGTTGTCGGGACGATCGGGCTCATAGGCCGTTCCCTGCTCGCGTGCGATATCCCGCATGCGCTCGCGGATCAGCGCTTCGGCCTGCGGATGCAGCTCCAGCGGCACGCCCAATGCCTGGCCCGCGCATTGGCGCGTGTGGTCATCGGGCGTGGCGCCGATGCCGCCGCAGGAGAACACCACGTCACCCGACGCGAAAGCGCGCCGCAATGTCGCCGTGATGCGCTCGGGTGCGTCGCCCACGCACTCGGCCCACGACAGCTGCAGCCCTCGCGCCGCCAGCAGCTCGATCGCCTTGGGCATGTGCTTGTCGGCGCGCTTGCCGGAGAGAATTTCGTCGCCGACGATGACCAGGCCGAAGTCACGGCCCCCACGCTCCGCCCGCGGCTCGGGCGTTTCAGTCGGATGGATTGCTTGCGTCATCCGCCAATGCTAACGGGGTCGGCGCGGGCGTGGGCGGCGCCGCTTCGGGCGGCGCCTGCGATGCCTCGGCACGCAGCTGCTCCAGCGCCGCGAGGCAGTAATGCGCAAACCACAGCGAAGCGAAAGCGAAGACCAGCGTATAGATCCAGATCGCCAGCGGCACCAGGATGACGAAGGCCGCGGCGAAGATCGCGCCGGAGACCCACAGCAGGCTGGGCGCCGCACCGAGGTAGCCGGTGAGCACGCCGATGCCCAGCAGCCAGCCGCGATGGCGGCGAAACACCTCGCGGCGCTCCTCGCCGCTCGCGTGCGCCGACAGCACATCGAAGGCCATCACGCGGTACGTGAGCCAGCCCCAGATCAGGGGCGGCAGGACCAGGATCAGCGGCGGCACCAGCCACAACGGCAACGAGACCACCAGTGCCACCACCGCGAGCAGCGTGGAGCCGAGCGACCAGGCGATGCTGGCCGCCAGCGAACCGCCATGCTTGCGCTCCAGTTGCGGAAAGCGCCGCTCGCCCACCAGCGCCGCGAGCGCAGGCGTCATGAAAGCGGCGACGACCAGCAGGGACAGCACCACGATCACCGGCGTCACGGAGAAGATCAGGATCAGCGGCGCGACCACCGTTTTCAGTCCGCCCATGCCCACGCCCTGCAGCCAGTCCCAGAAGCTCTTCATGAGTTGCGACGCCTCGAGCATCGATCGCACGCCCTCCACCGCGGACTCCCAGTAGAAGTAGCCCAGCCCCAGTGACAGCACGACCATGATCACCAGCGGCAGGAACGACAGCGCGATGACGCGCGGGTGCAGGCAGTACGCCACCGCGCGCCAGAATGAATCGAGAAGGAGGTTCATGCGCCGAGGATAGCCCGTACCATTCCGCCCATGGAAAAGATTCAGGTCGACGGCGTGGCACTCGAGGTTCGACGCCTGCCGCAGCCCGCGGGCGGGGTGCTGGCACCCATCGTGTTCCTGCACGAAGGCCTGGGCTCGGTCGCGATGTGGCGCGATTGGCCGGCCAGCGTCTGCGCGGCCACCGGCCGGGCCGGCGTCGTGTATTCCCGGCGAGGCTACGGGGAGTCCGACCCGGTCCCGGACGTTCGTGGCGCCGGCCGCCTGGGGCCGGACTACATGCACCGCGAGGCGCGCGAAGTGCTCCCGGCGCTGCTGGCGGCGCTGGGAATCGGGAAGCCCGTGCTGCTGGGCCATTCCGACGGCGGCAGCATCGCGCTGCTGCATGCGGCGGACTTCCCGGTGACGGCCTGCGTGGTGATGGCCCCGCACGTCATCGTCGAGGACGTATCGGTCCGGTCGATCGCGGACGCACGAATCGCGTACGAGGCCGGCGACTTGCGCGAGCGCCTTCGCCGCTACCACGCGGACGTGGACGGCGCCTTCTGGCAATGGAACGACATCTGGCTCGACCCCGCGTTCCGCGCCTTCGACATCAGGGCGGCGTGCCGCCGCATCGAGGCGCCCGTCCTCGCGATGCAGGGGGTCGACGATCCCTACGGAACCTTGCGGCAGATCGACGAGATCGCGCCCACGCGCGGCGCTGTCGAGCGGGAGGTGTTTGCGCCATGCGGCCACTCGCCGCAACGCGACCAGCCCGAAGCCAGCCGGCGGCACATCGCCCGATTCCTCGCACCCCTGCCCTGATCAGGGCCGCAGCGCCGCGAGGTCCGCCGCATCCAGCCACCGCCACTGGCCGGGCAACAGGTCCGGCGGCAGCGCGAGGCTGCCGATCCGAGAGCGATGCAGCCCCTCGACGCGGTTGCCGGCCGCCGCCACCATGCGCTTGACCTGGTGGTACTTGCCCTCGGTGAGGGTCAGGCGCAATTGCCTTTCGCCGGCGCGCTCGCATGCCGCCGCGCGCACCGGCTTGGGATCGTCGTCCAGCACCACGCCTTCGAGCAGGCGCTGCACCTGCCGCTCATCGACCGTGTGCTTGACCGTGACCTCGTAGACCTTGGGCACATGGTGGCGGGGCGAATTCATGCGGTGGATGAACTGGCCGTCGTCGGTGAGCAGCAGCAAGCCCGTGGTGTCCTGGTCCAGCCGACCCACCGCCTGCACGCCTTGCACCGCTCCCTTCTGCGGCCGCAGCCGCAGGGGACCGGGAAGCAGCGTGTAGATGCTGGGATAGGCCGAGGGCTTGCGGGAGCACTCGGTGCCCGCGGGTTTGTGGAGCATGAGGTAGGCGAGCGGGTGGTACTGCCACTCGACGCCATCCACCGTGAAGCGCAAGCCTTCCGCCGGGAATTCGGCCGCCGCGTCCGTGACGGGCTGGCCGCCCACGGCGACATGGCCCTGCTGCACCAGGCCCGCGCAGACCCGGCGGGTGCCAAAGCCCTGGGAGAAAAGAAGATCCTGCAGTTGCATGGGGGCCGAGTATCTCAAGCGCATCGCGAAACCGACGCGCCGCATGAGAAAATTGCGGCCCCCGGCGCAAAGTGCCGCCCCTTCGGGTCGAGCGCCGCGCGGGCACAGCATGGAAATGCGCAGGAAGTTCCTTGGCATCGTTGGCGCGCTGGTGCTTGGAGCGCCGGCCTGGGCCCAGCAATGGTTCGTGGTGTCCGGCCCGGAGGTGCGCGCCGGCGGGACCGTGGTCGAAGTCGACCTGGAAACGGTGCGCATCCGCAGCCACGGCGGCGAAAGCGTGATCCGGGTGACTTTCGATGTACTCCAACCCCACAGCGGGGGCTATGCCTTCCGGTCGTTCGTCGCCACCGCCCAGCTCGATTGCGTACGGCGCACCATCGCGCTGACGAGCGCTGCGTACCATGCGCTACCCGCCGGGGAAGGGCAGCGGGTCGGGGCCGACAGTTCCGGCCGGGAGGGCGGCATGCCGCCGGAGCTGCTGGAAAAGATACCGGCACCCGCGCGGCAGGCGATCCTCAAGGCGACCTGCAGCCCCACCCACAACTGAGCGAGGCCGGCCGGGTCAACGTCCGGGTGCGTCCTTGTCCGAGCGGGTTTCGCGATCGCTTTCCTCGCGGAGCGGGAACTTCCGGGCTTTGGGCTGGCTGCCGCGCTGGCGCAGGCGCTCGTCGAGCGCCTCGGCGAGTTCGGATTCGGCGTCCCGGTCGCGCTGCCCGGCAAACTGTTTCTGCGGCGATTGGTGCATGGGAGATGTCCTTCGAGCGTGCTGGTCGAAACGGCGGAGGAACCGCCGCAGAGCAAATCTAGGCTGCGCTCCCCGCACGCGGTGTAGGATTCCGGCGCATGCGTGTAGGACAGCCGCTTTTACCAGAGGGCCGAGTCGCGCATGCTTTCGACCTGCTTGCGCTCTCGCCGGAGCCGGCGCCCTCGCCACCACTCCAGTAACGCCAGGATCACGAGCGCAGCAACAAGCGCTTCCCACAGCCTGAGCGCGCGCCCGGCAGCGATTGGAGCCGCAAGCCAGAGCAAGGCTCCCAGCAGCAGTGCGACGAAAAGTGAGGTGAAGGGCGTGTGGCGCATGGTTCGAAAAATCACAAGTCCATTTTCCTACGTGAACAAGCGCCACGACCCCACCGACACGCGCCGCCAGAAGGTGAGCCCGGTGCGGCAGGGCCCGCGCGACCGCGGTTAATCGCGGCAGGCTCAGCACCCGCCGCCGATTCCAGGGGACCGCCAGTCACGCCCGCGCCGCCGCCCCCCAGGTGAGACAGCGATTCAGGAGTCGGCGAAAGACGGGACTCTCCCACGCGCCGCGCTCGATGCGCGGGTAGTGCTCCACCAAGGGCCGCATGTCGCCATGGCCCCTGCAGTGGCCCAGCGTCAGGTAAAGCACGGCGCCCCGCCCGAGCGTCCGCTCGTACAGGACGGGGTGCGTCGCTCGCGGCCACGATGCAGACGTGAACCTTGGCGTGTCGCCTTCGAAGTCTGTCTCCAGCAGGACGCGCGCGGGCGCCAGCACCTGGGCGAGGTACAACTCGTCCTCTACCTGAAACGGTTCGATGCCGTGGGTCAGCGGGTCCTCGATCGCCGTCGGCCGTACCGTGTACCGGCCAATTGGAGGGTGCGCAAGGAACCGCGATCCCAGGGTATCCATCAGCAGCGGCGCGTCGTCCGGCGTGTCGACACGCCCATCGTCGATGAATCTCAGCACCGAGTTGGTCCCATGCAACGCGAGCCATCGTCCGCCCCGCTCCACGAAGCTGCGCAGCCTTTGCTGAATCGGGTACGCCGGGATCAGGTCGCAGGTGTATGTGACCAGCAACTGCGCCGCCTCGATCTCCTCGATGCCTTCGTAGTCGCGGCGTTCGTGCACCTCCAGCCGCGCGTCGCCTCGGAGCAGGCCCAGCAACTCGCCGCGCGCGTAGTCGAAGTCGTGCCACTTTCCCCCGGTGACCAGCACGCACCGCACTCGATTGTCATTCATTCGTCTTTGATACTCCACTATATGGATCTCTTATAGGCATTGACCCCGATAGAAGATCCGAATTTTCACAGAGATAATAGGCGAACTCGAAGCCGAGCGATCCACACGCATCCCACTCTCAAGATGATCCACTTTGTGGACTTATTAAAACCACGCAAGACTTTCCGCAAACCATGCACATGACCACTGAACTCAGCACAGAAGATCTGCTTCGCGCCCATCGGCTGATGTTCTCCATCCGCACCTTCGAAGAGCGGGTGGAGAAGGAATTCGCGCTGGGGAACATTCCCGGCTTTTCGCACACCTACATCGGCCAGGAAGCTTCGGCCGTGGGTGTTTGCTTCGACCTCACCGACGAGGACCACATCGGCTCGACGCACCGGGGCCATGGCCACTGCATCGCCAAGGGCTGCGACCTGCGCGGCATGATGCACGAGATCATGGCGCGCGCCGACGGGCTGTGCGCAGGCAAGGGCGGCTCGATGCACATCGCCGACCTGTCCAAGGGCATGCTGGGTGCCAATGCCATCGTGGGCGGCAGCGCGCCGATCGCCGTCGGCGCCGCGTTGCGCCACAAGACGCTCAAGACCGACCGGGTGGCGGTCGCCTTCTCCGGCGACGGCGCTTCGAACCAGGGTACGGTCTTCGAGGCGATGAACCTCGCGGTGGTGCTGAAGGTGCCGGCCATCTTCGTGTTCGAGAACAACGAGTACGGGGAGCACACCCATTACTCCTATTCGGTGGGCTCGCAGGACATCGCCGGGCGATGCGAGGCCTTCGGCCTGCCTACCGAGGTGGTGGACGGCCGGGACTTCTTCGCCGTCCTGGCGGCCACTCGCCGCGCGCTCCAGCGCGCCCGCAGCGGCCAGGGCCCGTCGGCGCTGGAGCTGCGCTCCCTGCGCATGAAGGGCCACTTCATCGGCGACCCCCAGGCCTACCGCGGAAGCGACGATGTCGCGCGCGCCCGCGAGAACGACCCCCTCGAGCGGTTCCGCCGAGCCGTCACCGGCGAGCGGCTGGATGCGGCCCGGCTCGATGCCGTCGAGACCGCGGTCCGTGCCGAAGTCGAAGACGCCGTGCGTTCGGCGCTGGCGGCGCCCTTCCCGGCTGCCGACGCGCTGCTGCGGGACGTCTACGTGCGCTATTGACGATTCACAGGATTCAAGATGCCCAAGAAAACATTCAAGCAAGCCATCAACGAAGCGTTGCACCAGGAGATGCGGCGCGACCCGCATGTCATCGTGATCGGCGAGGACGTGGCCGGCGGCAACGGCGCCCCAGGGGAAAAGGGCCTGGTCGGCGGTGTGTTCGGCACCACCAAGGGCCTGTACGCCGAATTCGGGCCCGAGCGCGTGATCGACACGCCGATCTCCGAGAGTGCCATCGTGGGCGCCGCCTCCGGCGCGGCCCTGACGGGCCTGCGCCCGGTGGCCGAACTGATGTTCGTCGACTTCATCGGCGTGTGCTATGACCAGGTCTACAATCAGGCCGCGAAGTTCCGCTACATGTTCGGCGGCAAGGCGCAGACCGCCATGGTGCTGCGCGCGTCGATGGGCGGCGGCCAGCGCGCCGGCGCACAGCACAGCCAGACGCTGCATCCGCTGTTCACCATGGTGCCGGGCATCAAGGTCGTCATCCCGTCCAACGCGTATGACGCCAAGGGCCTCCTGATCGAGGCCATCCGAGACAACGACCCGGTGATCTTCCTCGAGAATCGCATCCTGTACGAAACGGCGATGGAGGTGCCCGACGCCGCCTACCGCATCCCCTTCGGCGAAGCCAACGTCGTGCGCGAGGGCAAGGACCTCACGCTGGTGGCGTTCGGCGCGTCGGTGCAGCGCTGCCTGAAGGCCGCGGAGGCCCTCGCGCGCGACGGCATCTCGGCCGAAGTGGTCGATCCGCGCACCACCTCACCCCTGGATGAGGACACCATCCTCGAGAGCGTTCACAAGACCGGCCGGCTGGTGGTGGTGGACGAAAGCCCGCCGCGCTGCTCGTTGGCCAGCGACATCGCCGCGATCGTCGCGCAGAAGGGCTTCCGATCGCTGAAGGCGCCGATCGGCATGGTGACCTGCCCGCACACGCCGTCGCCCTTCGCGCCCGTGCTGGAGGACGAGTACCTGCCCAATCCCGCCCGCATCGAGAAGACCGCCCGCGAGGTCGTGTCCTACCGATGACGAACACGGGTGGCGGCACGTCCCGCCGCCCGGCCAACGCACAAAGGAGATCCGCATGGGTATCTGGGGGTTCGCCCTTCTCAACGGCCTGTCGGTCGGCGCCGCAACGTTCCTGGTGGCCGCCGGGCTGACGCTGATCTTCGGCATCCTGAAGATCCTGAACTTTGCCCACGGCGTGTTCTTCACGGTGGGTGCCTACATCACGTTTTCGCTGATCGGCGCCGCACCCGAGTCGACCTGGGCCTATATCGGGGCCAGCCTGCTGGCGGGCCTCGTGGTGGGCGTGATCGGCTGGGGCACCGACCTGGTGGTGCTGCGCCGGCTGCGCTCGGTCGACCACTCGTACACCCTGATCGCGACCTTCGCCCTGCTGCTCGTGGGAACGGGCCTGGTCAAGCTGACCTGGGGCCTGTCGCCACAGTCGGTCTCGCCACCCCCGCTGCTGCAGGACGCCTGGACCATTGGCACGCTGGTGCTGCCGGTGTACTCGCTGTTCCTGATGGCCGCCGCGGTCGTCGTCTATCTCGCCCTCGAGGCGTTGTTCACCTGGTCGCGCATCGGCAAGATCATCAATGCCGTGGCGCGAGACCCGTGGATGGCCGGTTTGCTGGGCATCAACGTGCCGGCGGTGATGACCGGGGCGGTGGTGGTGAGCTTCATGCTGGTCGGCCTGGCCGGCGGGCTGATGCTGGCCAACCAGAGCCTCACGCCCGAGTTGGGCAACGTCTATCTGCTGCTGGCATTCAACGCGGTGATCGTCGGCGGCCTGGGCAGTGTCCGGGGCGCCTTCATCGCCGCGTTCCTGCTCGGCATGGCCGAAAGCGTGGTGTCGGTACTGCTGCCCGGCATGCCCGGCATCGCGATCTACCTGATCCTGATCGCCTTCCTCCTGATCCGGCCGCAAGGCCTCGTGCACGTGGAGCCAGCATGAAAGCCCGATTGCGACGACTCGCGCCGCCCGTGTTCGCCCTGCTGGTGCTGGGCGTGCTGGCGAGCCTTCCTTGGTGGGCCTCCTCCGCCGTCCTCTACGTGGCCGGCCTGACGCTGACCGCCGGGCTGTTCGCGCTGTCCTGGAACCTGCTGTTCGGCTATGCCGGCATCGCCTCGTTCGGCCATGCGGCCTTCTTCAGCATCGGCGCCTACTTCACCGCGCTGGCGCTGCAGCACCAGTGGCCGCTGCACTTCCTGGTGACGCTCGGCGCGGCCGCGCTGGCCGGTGCGGTCCTGGCCTGCCTGCTCGGCGCGCTGGCGCTGACCCGCCTGTCGGGCATCCACTTCGCCGTCCTGACCCTCGCGGTCGCCGAGGTCGTGCGCGCCCTGATCAGCGCCAGCCGCACGCTGGGTGCGGAAGACGGCCTGTCCGGCCTGCCGCGGCCGGACATGGCCTTCGGCGGCTGGGTGCTGCGGCTGCAGTCGGCAGCGGCCTACTACCTGTTCCTGCTGGCGGTGTGCGCGCTGGCCGCGGCGGCGCTGTGGCTGCTGTGCCATGGCCGCTTCGGCCGCGTGCTCAACGCCCTGCGCCAGGACCCGGACCGCACCGCTTTCATCGGTCTGGACGTGCGTCGCTACCGGATCGCCGCCTTCACGATTTCGGGCGCGGTCGCCGCGCTGGCCGGCGCGGTCGCCGCGCCATGGACCCAGATCGTGTCGCCCGAGACCGCCGGCTGGCTGCACTCGGCCCAGCCGATGCTCAACACCCTGCTGGGCGGCTCGGGCTCTTTCTGGGGTCCGCTGGTGGGCAGCGTCGTCAATGCCGTGCTGACCTACTCGACGCGCACCCTCGCAGGCGTGTCGGAACTGGTCAGCGGCGCCATCTTGCTGGTTGTGATCCTGATCGCACCGAGCGGCATCGTGGGCGCCCTGAGCCGGCGCTCGAGCCGGCCCGTGGCGGGCGAACGCACCGCCGCCGCGCCGACATCGGCGGCGGCGATTGAGGGAGGGCCGGCATGAGCGCCGCACTCGAAGTCCGGGGCGTGGGCAAGAACTACGGGCCGCTGCACGTGCTGCGCGAGGTCGATTTCACCGTCGGCACTGGCGAGATCTTCGCCGTCATCGGTCCCAACGGCGCCGGGAAGACCACCCTGTTCAGGGTGCTGACCGGCGAGGCCGCCAGCAACGGCGGCAGTGTCCGGCTGCACGGGGAAGATATCACCCGCCTCACCGTCGCCGAACGCGTGCACCGCGGCGTGGGACGCACGTTCCAGGTGGCGCGAATCTTCCCCGAGTTCACGGCCCTGCAGAACGTCGCGGTCGCGATCGAGGCGCGACGCCGCTTTCCCGGCCAGCCACGGGCGCGCCACTGGAACTGGCGCCCCGACCCGGCCGTCGTCGCCGAGGCGCGGGCGCAGCTGGACGACCTGGGCCTTTCGAGCCGCACCGAGGTCCAGGCACGCCTGCTTTCGCACGGTGACCGCAAACGGCTGGAGTTCGCCCTCATGCTGAGCCTGCGCCCGAGCATCCTGATGCTCGACGAGCCGATGGCCGGCACCGCCGCCGACGACCGCCAGACCATGGCCGAGCTGATTCTCAAGGTGCGCCGGGAGCGGCAAGTCACCGTCGTCATGACCGAGCACGACATGGACGTGGTGTTCAGCCTGGCCGATCGTGTCATGGTGCTCAACTACGGGCAGGTGATCGCGGTGGGCGAGCCGCAGGCAGTGCGGCGGGACGACAAGGTGCGCGAGGTCTATCTCGGCCGGGAGGCCAGCCATGCTTGAACTCGATCGGATGGACGCCTGGTACGGCGACAGCCACATCCTGCAGCACATCTCGCTGCGCATGCAGTCCGGCGAACGTGTCGCCCTGCTCGGGCGCAACGGCGCGGGCAAGTCGACGCTGCTCAAGAGCGTGATGAACGCCGGCCCGCGGGTCGCCGGCGCGGTGCGCCTGGATGGCCAGCCGCTGGGCGGGATGGCCTCGCACAAGCGCGCCCGGCTGGGCCTGACCCTGGTGCCCGAAGACCGACGGATCTTCACCCACCTGACCACGCTGGAGAACATCGAGTTCGGCAGCCTGGGGTCCACCCGACGGATGGATCGGGCGCAGGCCGAGGCGCTGCTCGCACGCTTTCCGATGCTGGTGCCGCTGCGCGACCGGCCGGGCGGCCACATGAGCGGCGGCCAGCAGCAGATGCTGGCCGTGGTGCGCGGCATCGCAGCCAGCCCGCGGCTGATGCTGCTGGACGAACCGACCGAGGGCCTGGCGCCGGTGATCGTCGAGCAGATGGCCGACGACATCAACAGGACCTGCGCGGCCACCGGCATGGGGCTGCTGCTGAGCGAACAGCACGTCTGGTTCGCCCGCCAGTGCACCGAGCGTGTGTACGTGCTGTCGACCGGCCAGATCGTGTTCGAAGGCACCTGGGCGGAATTCGACCTCCATCCGGCGATCAAGCAGCGCTACCTGGCGGTTTGACGCAGGAAGTGAAGGCACCCACGCGGCCCTGGGCCCGCATCCCAGCGCCCGCGCGGGTGCGGCGTCTCAGGCGGCGCGCCAGTACGCCGGATACAGGTCGGGACGCCCGGCCAGCGACTCGCCATCCTGCATGGCCGCGCCCGCCAGGTCGGCCAGGTCCGGCAAGGTGTGACCCGGCCGCTTCAAGTAGGTCTCCTGCTCGCCGCACCAAAGGGTGGCGAAGGCGCGCCGGCGCGCCGGCCAGTCGTCAAGGCCGCCCGCGCCGTGGAGCGCCAGCCCGTTGAACGCGATCACGTCGCCGGGCTCCACGTCCCAATGCAGGATGTCGAACGAGTCGCGCGAAGCTTCGATGTCGGGCAGCGGCGGCAGGCTCTGGTCGGCCGGCGCGGACTGGTACGAGAACGAACCGGCGCTCTGTTCCTGCAGGTCGCTGACCGGGCGGCGATAGACCACATTCCACAGGTGCGAGCCGCGAACCACCCGCAGCGCGATCGAGCGCGGCGCCCGGTCGCACGACATCCAGACGCGGCACATGTCGCGGCCGCGCACCTTGAGATAGGGCACGTCCTGATGCCACGCAGAAGGCAGGACGCGGCCACCGTCCTTGTAGAACATCTGATCGAGGTACAGGTGGCTGCTGCGCCAGCCCATGAGCCGGCCGGCGATCCGGGCAGCCGGCGACTCGCGGACAAAGCGCGCCAGCGACGAGTTGCGACGGCTGGCGAAGTGCTCCGCGACCAGCGCACCGGGGCGCTCGCCGTCGGTCTGGGTGGAGGCCAGCGCGCCGGGCTGGTCGCGGATCTCGTCCAGCCCGCGCGCCACGAGCTCGACCCAATGGGGCGCCAGCATGCCGCGCAGCAGCACGGCGCCGTCGCGCCGGTACGTCCGGATGTCGCCATCGGAGAGGTTCAGGGGCCCGGAGTTTCCCTCAGGCATTGGTCATGCCGCCATCGATGGTCAGCGTCTGGCCCGTGATATAGGCGGCGTCGCGGCTGCAAAGAAAGCGGATCGCTCCCGCGACGTCATCCGGCACGCCGAAGCGGCCCAAGGGAATGCGCCCCAGCAGTTCCTGCTCGCTGCTGGCGCGAACATCCACTGTCATGGGTGTCTCGATGATGCCCGGTGCGATGGCGTTGACCAGCACCTGGGGCGCGAGCTTGCGCGACAGTGCGCGCGTCATGCCCACCAGGCCGCCCTTGACAGCCGAGTACGCCGTGTATTCGGCCGAGCCGCGCCGGTAGGCAATCGAGCTGGTCAGCACGATGCGCCCCGGCTGGGGGCGGTCCCGCCGGTGCCGGTGATATGCCGCGCACAGGTCGAATGCGTTGGTCAGGTGGGAGGCGACGGTTCGGTCCCAGACATCGCGCCGTTCGAGATCGAGGAAGTCTGGCTCCAGCGTGCCCGCCAGGTGGATGACGGCATCGATCGGCGCGTCCACACGCGCCAGCACCTCGACGCACGCCTGCGGCGATCCCAGCCCGCTGACCTGCGTGTCGAGCCGGCCTCCTCCCGCGGCAACGGCCGGCTGCCAGTGCGCGGCGGCGTCGGCCAGGCGGCCACTGTCGATGTCGACGGCCAGAACGCTGGCGCCGTCACGCAGGAAACGTTGAACCGTCGCGCGGCCGAGACCGCCCGCCGCGCCGGTCACCACGACGTGCCGGCCTTTGAATTCGGACATGAAAACTCCTTTTGACCTCGGAACCAAGGGGATGCACCCCGGGGGGGATGCACCCCGGGGGGATGGCTGCTAAGCGCCGTAGCCGACGGTGTGGCGCACCGGGTCGCGGCCGTCCCAGTGACGCGCCTCGTCGCGCAGCCACGTGTGCAGGCGTCTCCAGCTGGGGCTCATCTGCACCAGCTCGACATAGCCGGCGGGGGCGGCGGCCCCATAGGACAGATAGGCCAGGGCGCCGTGACCGTCCGGGGCGCGGCCCTCCTGCATCACTTCGGCTCCGTCCATCCGGGCCGAGCGCACGGCCGCATCGAGGTCTTCCACCAATGTGCAGACGTGATGCAGCACATCGCGCCCGCCGGCGTTGTCCCAGCCCCGGTAGATCGACGGCGCGTCGTTGTCCTGGCGGATCAGCTCGATGTTGACGTCCCCCCAATAGCCCAGCGCGGCGCCGAAGCGGATGTCCGACGGCGCGCCGCGAAAGCGGACGCCGCTCAACTCGATCCGGTCACGCACGAAGAACGGCCCCGCCCCCATGACCTGCGTCCAGAACGCGAGCGAGCGCTCGAAATCGTCGGGCACATACCCGAGCTGCCACACCGGGCCCACACGCGCCAGGCGGACCGAACCGGCCATCAGCGCCGCCTGCACGTCACCGCTCATGCCTGCGCTCCGAGGGCGGCGCGCAGGAGTGCATTGAGCTGCGCAGGCCGCTCCAGGTGCGGGACATGGCCGGCGTCTTCGATGCGTTCGAGGCGCGCACCCGCCGGCAACGCAGCCGGGTCGGCCTGGCCGACGACCCGGTCCTGCCCGGCAACGATGACCACCAGGTTTCGGACCTGGGCCAGGTCGGCATGGACCTGCTGCACCTCATCGGCGCTGGCGAGGCGGCGGCGGATTGCGTCGAGCGCCTCCTCGACGCCGTCGAGCCGCTTGTAGCGGACCACGTTGTCGATCATCTCCTTCGTCACCAATGCCGGGTCGGTGACCAGCTGCTGCAACCAGGGCAGCAGGTCGCGCGCACGTTGCGCCGTGGCGATGCCCTCGAGGAATTCCGCCGACAGGCGCGTGCCGGGATAGAGCGCCGGCGCGACGGCCACCAGCGTGTGCACGCGCGGCGCGTGCGCCGCGGCGACGCGAGTCGCCACCGCGGCGCCCATGGAATGGCCGACCAGGTTCACTGCGTCGAGCTTCAAGGCGTCGAGGACCTCGATCACCACGCCGGCCAGCGTCGCCGTGGAACCGTCGCCCACGGCCTTGGTGGATTCCCCGTGACCTGGCAGGTCGACGGCGATGACCGGGAAGTCACGCGCCAGGGCCTCCATCGTGAACAGCCAGCCGTTCAGGTCGGCCGCATAACCGTGCAGCAGCACGACAGGCCGGCCCGTCGCGCAGCCGCCCCGGGCCACACGGACCTCGCCCAGCGACGTCGGGATCGTCGAATGGCTGAAGGCGCCCGGGTCGGCGCCGCCGCCGTCGCCTCGCTCCGCTGCCCGGGCCTGGCGGGCGATGAAGGCATCGACTTCTTCATCGCTGGCCCCGCTGTCCGCAAGGACGGCGATCAGCGATCCGACGGCGAGCCGCTGGCCCACCGGTGCAACGATGCGGCGCAGCGTGCCCGATGCCGGCGACTCCATGCCGTTGTTGATCTTCTCCGTCTCGATCTCGACGATTTCCTCGCCCTCGGCGACCGGGTCGCCCTCCTTCTTGAGCCATTGGACGACGGTGCCTTCCTCCATGGACAGGCCCCACTTGGGTATGGTGACAGCGAACATGTGCAGGTTTTCGATGTGACGTGAGGAGACAGCCCGTTCAGAACTTGAAAGGGACGCCCGGGCTTGCGGGTTCGAGCAGGTTCTCGGTCGGCACGCGGATGGCATCGGCCACCTTGAACGGGGCACCGTCATCGCCAGCGGCGATGCGGATCAGGTTGATGTCGGTGATGATCTGGTGGTCTTCCTTGCGGTAGCGAGCCTCGCCCAGCGCCGCCGTGAACCGGATGGTCTCCAGCGCCTTGATCACGGCTTCGGTGTCGGTGGAACCGGCCGCGCGGACGGCTGCAGCCAGCGCCATGATCGGCCCGTGCCCGTTGTTGACATAGCCGCTGGGCATCGGGTCCTTGGTACGCGCGATTGCATCCTTGTGCAGTGACACGGCCGCCGGCACCTTCTCGTACAGGGCCGGGTACCAGGCCGTGATCAGCCAGAAGTTCTCGGGGATGTTGCCGCGCAGCGCCTTGGCGAAGGGGTACTCGTTGCCGCGGTCGATGATCACGTCGAGCTTCTTGGTCATGCCGAACGGCCGCGCCTGCTGGTAGAAGGTGATGCCGTCCTGGCCGAAGATCAGCGACAGCAGCCCCTTGGCGCCGGAACTCATGACAGCGGCGATCTGGTTCTTGAAATCACCGGCGCCGAACTTGGCCTTGACCGCCGCATCGACGAATTCGACCTTCTTGCCGGCCTTGGCGTAGGCCTGGGCGGCCTCGCGCTTGAAGATCTCCCAGCTCGTCAGCAACGCCTCGGAATCGAGCGCGATGCAGGCCCACTTGTCGACGTTCGGATACTTCTGGGCGGCGAACTCCGCCATGGCACGCATCTGCACATAGTCGTTGGTGTTCGCACGAAACACATTGCGCGAGAACTTCTCGTGTGTCAGGCTCATGCCGATCGTGCCGGTCGTGACCATCACCGACTTGGTCTGCTCCAGCGCGGGAATGGCGGCCAGGACGGCGTTGAACAGGATGCCGCCGATCGTCAGGTTGATGCCGCTGCCGGTGAATTCGCGCACGGCCGCGAGCGTCTCGGCCGGATTGCCCTTGTCGTCGCGGACGACGAGTTCGACCGGACGCCCGAGCAGGCCGCCGGACCTGTTGATCTGGTCGACGGCAATCTCGGCGCCGGTCAGGACATCGCGACTCATCACGGCCAGCGAGCCGCTGATGGGAAGGACAGCGCCGATCTTGATCGGCGCGCCCTGCGCGCGTGCCGGCAAGCCGGCAGCCAAAGCGGCGGCTGTCAGCCCGAGTTTGAGTGCGTCGCGGCGATTGGGGGTGGTCATGGGGTCTCCTTGATAGGGTCGTGTCGCGTGGGAAGAAACGGATTGCATCGCATCCAAACATAGTCCATAATATGAACTTATTTGTCTTTATTTCTCCTGGATGGACGCGAGTTTCATCGTACATCATTGCCAAATTCACGTTTACCCGCATTCACCCTAAGCCACTATATGGATCATCAATCAAACAACGGCGATAAATCCGTGGCCGGCGCGCAAGCCATCGAGCGGGCCGTGCACCTGTTGCGGCTGATCGCGCGATTCGAGGTGGTGGGCGCCCGCCTGACGGACCTGGTCAGTCTGTCTGGCATGAAGCAGCCGACCGTGCGGCGCATCCTGCGGGCGCTGATCGAGGCGGAGCTGGTCGCGCAGTCGCAGGAAACCAAGCGCTATGCGATCGGTCCGCTGCCGTTCGAGCTCGGGCTGGCCAGCCCGACCGTCAATCACCGCCTGATCGCCCGCTACCGCCCCATGCTCGATCGCCTGGCCCAGGGCTCCGGGGACACCATCTACCTGATCATGCGCAGCGGCTTCGATTCCGTCTGCGTGGCGCGCGTCGAAGGCAGCTACCCGATCAAGATGCTGCTGCTGGAAGTGGGCGGACGACGGCCACTGGGCGTGGGCGCGGCATCCCAGGCGCTGCTGGCGGCCCAGCCGGACGACGTGGTCGACGTCGCCTTGAAGGTCAATGAAAGCGAGCTGTCGTATTACGAGGGCCTCACGGCAACGCAGTTGCGCCGTGAAATCGAGCAAACCCGCCGGCGCGGCTACTCGGTGAACGAAAACGCCCTCGTGCCGGGCGTCAGCGCGATCGGCAAGGTCATTCCCAATCCGGGCGGGCAGCCGGTGGCGGCCGTCAGCATTTCTGCCATTTCGAGCCGCATCTCGGGAAAAAGGTTGCCCGAGCTGGTGGCATTGCTGGAGCGCGAGATCCGATCGCTGCTCGAGTAACGCAGTCAGAAGCGCGGCGAACCGAATCTAGGCAGATGCAGCGCTGCCCCGCGTCGCCGCGCGCTTGATTCGCTCAACGATCTGCGCATACACATTCCCGGCGCTGGGTGACCAATGGACCATGGACAGGAATCCGTGGACCAAGCCATCACCGCGGATCAGCTCAGCAGGAACGCCGTGCTCGCGAAGCCTGGCTGCATATGCCTCGCCTTCATCGCGCAGGGGATCGCACTCGGCAGTCACGATCAACGCGTTCGGCGAACCTGCCAGGCGATCTTGCTGCATCGGCGCGCATTGGCCGGCTTCCCGCACGCGCCGGTCGGGGCAATACAGGTCCCAGAACCACTGCATGTCCCGCCGTGTCAGCAGGAAGCCCTGTTGATAGGTCTCATAGCTGCCGGTATCGAAACGAACGTCGCAGATCGGATAGACCAGCACTTGCAGGTCCACGCGCCTGCACCCCGAAGCGTTGTGTTCCCGCGCAGCCATGGTGGCCAGCGCCGCTCCCGCGCTGTCGCCGAAGGCGATGAGCGCCTCGGGCTCGCCGCCCAGCCAGGCGCAGGCATTCGCTGCGGCAAACTCAAGGGCAGCGACGGCGTCCTGCAACGGAAGCGGGAAGGGATGCTCGGGCGCGAGACGGTAGTCCACCGCGAGCACGGCGCAGCCGGTGCGCCGGGCCAGGTCCGCGTTGAAGGGGTGGTAGCCCTCGACCGATCCGACCACCCAGCCGCCGCCATGGAAATAAACGATCAGCGAACCGGGCTCGGACAGCGTTTCGGATGGCGGGACATAAAGGCGGGCGCCCACGCGGGTGCCGTCGGCCGAGCGGAACGCAAGCTCCTCGGTCCGCGCGACCTGCGGTGCGGGGCCGAACAGCGCCTGCATGAGGGTCGGCCGCGCGCGCGCGGATTCCGGCGTGCCCTGCCAGTAGGCGGCACGTCCAGACTCGCGCACCTGCTGGAGAAAGTCCTGGATTTCCTTGTCCATGTCGATGCCGTCCCGCTGCCGCTCAGTCCAGTTGCAGGTTCATCGGCTTGACGATGCGTTCCCAGCGCGCGCGTTCCCGTGCAATGCGCTCGCCGTAATCGACCGGCGAAGCCGAGGCGACGGCCGTCTCGCCGTTGGCGGCGAGTCCGTCGCGGAAATCCGGCTGGTTGACCGCCGCCGCGACGGCTCGGTGGAGCCGCTGGACGATGGCATCGGGCGTGCCCGTCGGCGCCAGGACGCCGAAGTCCGCGTAGGCCACCAGTTCAGGGTAGCCGCCGTCGCGGAAGTTCGGCACGCCATCCGGCAGGCCGGCGCGTGCCTCCCCCATCGCGGCGATGACGCGGCTCTTGCCGGCCCGGTGCAGCTTGGCGGCGGAGGCGATCCCATCCATCTGGATGGGAATGCGTCCGGCGATCAGGTCGATGGTGGACTGCGACACGCCCTTGTAGGGGACGATGTCGAGCTTGAAGCCGACTTCCTGCGCGATCCATTCGCCAAGGATGTGCGTGGTGGTCCCGATGCCGGTGGTGCCCATCTGCACGCCGTTCGACTGCGACTTGGCCCAGCGCACGAACTCGGTGAGCGTGCTGAACGGCGCATGCACGCTTGCATTGAGCGCGAAAGCCTGGCGCGACACCAGCGACACCGGCGTCAGGTCCTGCGGCTTGTACGGCAGGTTCCTGTAGATGAACGGGTTCAGTGCCAGCGCGTTGTTCGTGCTGAAAAGCAGCGTGTGGCCATCCTTGGTCGCGCGGGCGACGTGGCTGGTCGCCACGAAGGCGCCGGCGCTCGGCTTGTTGTCGACCACCACCGAGACGTTCAGCACCTTCGCCAGCACCTCCGCGAGGCGGCGGGCAGTCACGTCCGCAGTGCCCCCGGCCGCGAAAGGCACGGTCAGCACGATCGGCCGGGACGGGAACTCCTGCGCGAACAGGCGCCCGGAAGCGACGCCCAGCGCCGAAGCGGCCAGCAGTTGGCGGCGCAGCGGCGAAGCCGGCGTGCGGGGTTGGGGGTGGCGAGGGAAGTCTTGTTTCGATTTCATCTTGATCAGTACGTTGAATTCATGCGACGGGCAGGCGATCGATCTGCCGGGCCCCGGCCATGCCGGCCTGCAGCGGCACGGCGGTGTCCGAGATGACGTCATAGCCCCAGAGCCATTCGCGCAGCGTCGCCCCCTTCGGGTCGGCGCGCTGTGCGTTGCGATAGCGCGCGTTGCGCTGCTCGATCGCCGCAGCGTCGGCCAGGTGATGGGTCTGCAGCGATTCGCGCGACATCCGGTGCACGGCATCCACCCGGGCGCGCCGGCGCTGCTCATATTCGGCAAGGGCCTCCTGCAGCGGCAGTTCACCGGCGGCGGCGCGGGTCAGCACGGTCGCGAGGACATGCGAGTCCTCGATGGCCTGCGCCGCGCCGTTGGAGAGATACGGCACGAACGGGTGCGCGGCATCGCCCAGCAGCACCACCCGCCCGCGATGGAATCTCTCCAGCGGCGGACGGTCGAAGATGCCCGTCACGAAGGGCGTGTCGATGCAGTCCAGGATCGCCTTCACGCGGGGATGCGCGTCTGCGAACGATCGCGCGAGCAGGCCGGAGGCATCCGACGTGCTCCACGATTCCGCGGTGGGTTCCGCGGCGGGGATCGCCGCCAGCAGGTTCAGCAACTGCCCCCCGGCACACCAGTACACCGCCACGATCCGGTCGGGCCCCATCCAGTCGTGGCAGGCGGCTTCCAGCGCAATCCCGGCGGCGCGGAGCCTCTCGGCCGGAATGAGGGCGCGCCATGTCACCACGCCGGAGAATTCCGGCGCGATGCCCGGCACGACACCATCGCGCGTGCGCGAATTCAGTCCATCGGCGCCGATCACGAGGTCGGCCGCCAGGCGCGTCCCATCGGCCAGCAGTACCTCTGCCTGGGAGCCTTCGTCCCGGACCTGCTGCACATGGGCCCCCGTGCGCAGCCAGCCGGTGGGCAGCGCGTCCAGCAGCATGGCCTGCAGGTCCTTGCGATGGACGAACATGTTGGGCGCGCCGTACGTCGCCTCGCCCCACTCGCCCGCCATCGATTGGTGGAGCATCTCGTCGGTTCGCAAGTCCTTGTACCAAGTGCCGAGACTGCGCACGCCCACCTGCTCCAGCGCGGGCATCATCCCGTAGTGACGCAGCACGCGCGTGGCGTTCGCCGCCAGCTGCACGCCGGCGCCCACGGCGTGTATGGACGGGGCTTGTTCCAGGACGCACACATCCCGGTGCCCCTGGCGGTGCAGCGCGACCGCGACCATGAGGCCGCCGATCCCGCCACCGCAAATCAATATCTTCACTTCGGACTCCTGGCTGCTTGGAGCCCCGATATTTCCGCGCCGGCCGATTTGATCCAAATCAAAAACCGGGAAGATCCCACATAGTGGACAACCCTGAGGAATACCCGGAGAAGACCCTGCTGCGCCTGCCTCTCAACTTGCCAGCGCAGCGAGCGCTTCGCGCAACTGTCGACCGAGTTCCTGGCGCCGTGCGGGGCCCAGCCGCGACTCGATCGCGCCAATGGAGACGGCCGCGAAAGGACCATTGCGCGAGGGAATCACCGCGCCGACGCCGCAAACGCCTTCCGTGATTTCACCGCGCGTTTCCGCAAAGCCCTGGCTTCGGCTTCGGGCCACGGCGCGCAGGACCTGCGCCGGCATCAGGCCCGCGCGCCGAAACGCGACAGCATGCCGCACGAGGTAGGCCTGCACATCCTCGTCCGACAAGGTGGAAAGCAGGGCGAGCCCGCCGGCGCCTATGCCCATCGGCAGCGCCGAACCCACTTCCGTGGTGAACACCCGTACCGGGTACGGCCCCTCCTCCCGGTGCATGCACACGGCGTGATCGCCCTGGCGCACGATCAGGAACGTGGTGTCGCCGCTCAGGCGCGAGATGCGCTGCATCACGGGCCTGCAGGCGTCGATCAGCGGCGAGCGGCGAAGCGAGGTGAGTCCCAGGCGCAGGGACTCGAGCCCCAGCCGCAGGCGCCGCGTCTGCGGATCGCGTTCGGCAAAGCCTTCTTCCACCAGCGTCGCGAGCAGCCGGTGGGCGGTGGCGCGCTCCAGGCCCGTGGCCTGGGCCACCTCGCTCGCGCGCAAACCTTCCTCGTGATGCTGGCCCAGCAGGCGCAGCAAGGCCAGGCCGCGACGCAGGGTCTGGGCGCCGCCGGTCGCCCCAGCCGTGTTCACTATGTGAGCATCCGAACTTTTTTTCATTGCATGGTGAGCATAGCCAATTCACACTGCATGCGCTTACCGGATACCCCCACCATGGCCCATCGACTCGATCCTCTCCTGCAACCTCGCTCCATCGCGCTGGTCGGCGCCACGCCGAACCCCGCCCGCATCGGCGGCATGCCGCTCGACCACATGCGCCACTTCGGCTATGCGGGCGCCGTCTATCCCGTCAATCCCAAGTACGACAAGATCTTCGAATGGCGCTGCTGGCCCGACCTGGAGTCGCTGCCGGAAGCGCCGGACCTCGTGGTGCTGGCCATCGCCGCGGAGGATGTGGTGCCCATGCTGCGCCGCGCGCACGCCAAGGGCATCCGCGCGGCCATCGTGTATGCCGCCGGATTTGCCGAGGCCGGCGAGGCCGGAGCCCGGCTTCAGGCCGAGCTGGAAGAGCTGGTCGCCGCCAGCGGCATGGTGGTGGCCGGCCCCAACTGCATGGGCTTCGCCAACCTGAACATCCAGGCCTACACCGCCTTCGCCCAGGTGTTCCGCGCCGTCCCGCCGCAGCAGTCGCCCGGCCGCGTCAGCCTCGTGACACAAAGCGGAAACGTCTGCGCGGCCGTGTTCGCCCTGGTGCGCCAGCTGGGCATCCCGGTCAGCCATTTCATCAACACCGGCAACGAGGCCGCCCTCGAATTCGCCGAGTACCTCGAATACCTCGCACAGGATGACTCGACGGATTGCGTGGTTGGCTACATCGAGCAACTGCGCGATGGCGGCCGTTTCATCGATGCGGCCCTGGCGTGCTCGCAGGCCGGCAAGCCTTTGATCCTCTACAAGGCGGGCGAGACCGACAAGGGCTCCGAGGCCGTGCGCTCGCACACGTCGGCCCTGGCAGGCAACCTGGCGCTGTACCGGGCCGCGTTCGAGCAGCTGAACGTGATCCCCGGCAACGACTTCGCGCAGATGGCGGATGTTGCGATGCTCTCGATGTACCGGCAGCGCTCGGCCGGCAAGCGCATGGCGATCGTCACGTTGTCCGGCGCTCTGGGCGCCATCCTGGCGGACAAGTTCATCGGCGCCGGGCTGGAGGTGCCGACGTTCCCGGAGTCGCTGCAGGCTTTGCTGCGCGCCGGGATTCCTGACTACGGCATGGTGTCGAACCCGGTGGATTGCACCGGGAACGTGGTGAACGATGCCAGCTTCGTGCGCAACATCGCCTCGGCGTTGGCCGAAACCTCCGCCGTCGACGTGGTGGTCGTGTATGCCATGGGCGGCTTGCTCGACCGGATGGCCGATCCATTGATCGAGGTCTGCCGCGAGCACAAGCGCCTGTTCGTGGTGATCGACACCGGAGCGTCCACCCAGCGCCCGCGCCTCGCGGACAACGGCATCCCGGTGTTCACCGACATCGGCCGGGCGATGCGGGCGCTGGCCCCGTTCTGCCTGTGGCATGAGCGGCAGGCGAGCGCCGCCCACTGGGCGAAGCTGCGCCGATCCGCGGCGGGGCAGCCCGATATCACCGATCTCGCGCGGCTCAACGAACACGAGACCAAGCAGGTGCTCGCCCGCCACGGCGTGCCGGCGGTGCCGGAGGCGGTCGCCGCCGATGCCGAAGCCGCGGTGCGCGAAGCGCAGCGACTGGGCTATCCCGTGGCGCTCAAGATCCTGAGTGCGGACATTGCCCACAAGACCGAGGCCGGCGGCGTCCGCCTGGGGCTCACGGACGACGCCGCGGTGCGCGCCGCCTTTGCCGAAGTGACGGCTGCCGCGCGACGCTACCAGCCGGATGCGCACATCGACGGCGTGCTGCTCCAGCCCATGACGCGCGGCGTGGCGGAGCTCATCGCCGGCGTCACGGCCGACCCGGTGTTCGGACAGGCGCTCACCGTCGGCCTCGGTGGCGTGCTGACTGAACTCTATGGCGACGTGAGCCATCGGCTGCTGCCGGTGGACGAGGAAGTGGTGCTGCAGATGCTGCGCGAGCTGAAGGCATATCCCCTGCTCGACGGCTTCCGGGGCCGACCGAAGGCCGATGTCGGTGCCGCGGTGGGCGCCATCACCGCGATCGCCGCCGCGGCCCGTGCCCTTGCCCCGGCCGCCGCCGAAATCGAAGTGAACCCCCTGCTGGTGCGGCCGGAAGGCCAGGGCGCGTTCGCCCTCGATGCCCTGATACTGACTTCGTCCAGCGAGCACTGACCATGCGACTGACCCTCACCGACGAACAACAGCTGCTGGAATCGAGCGCGCTCGATTTCCTGGCGGCCGAATACGACTTCCAGCGCCGCGCGGCCAGTGTTGCCGATCCCCAGGGGTGCCTGCCGAACATGTGGTCGCAGTTCGCCCAGCTCGGGTGGCTGGGCTTGCCGCTGCCCGAGTCCCATGGCGGGCTGGGCGGCGGCGTGCTCGAAACGGGCCTGCTGATGCGAGCCCTTGGCCGCCATCTGGTGGTGGAGCCGTACCACGCCTCCATCGTGCTGGCGGCGCGACTGCTGGGCGCGCTCGGCGATGCAGGCCAGGCGGCGCTGCTGGAGCAGGTCGTGGCCGGCGAGCTGCGGCTGGCGCTCGCCCACGAGGAACTGGGTCGCGACACCTTCGATCCGCGCGCCACCGTGGCGCGGCAGCAGGAGGCGGGTTGGGTCCTGCGCGGGCGCAAACTGCTCGTCGCCGGCGCGCCGGGGGCCCGGATTCTGCTCGTCACAGCCAGCGACGACGCCGGGCACACGCGGGTCTTCCGCGTGCCCGCCGATGCGGCCGGGCTCACTGCGCACGCGTGCGCGCTGGCGGATGGCGGCCATGCGGCCGACCTCACCCTGGACGGCGTCGAGCTGCCCCCGGAAGCGCTGCTGGCCGGCGCCGGAGACGCAGCGGCGCAGTTGCAGCGCGTACTGGCCGGCGGCATCGTCGCCCTGTGCTGGGAGGCCAGCGGCGCCATGCAGGCCGCGCTGGAACAGACGGCCGGCTACACCCAGCAGCGCGTGCAGTTCGGGCAGCCGCTGGCGCGCTTTCAGGTGGTCCAGCATCGCCTGGCCGAGATGGCCGTGTGCTGCGAGGAGGCACGCGCCGCCTGCGACCTGGCCGCCCTGCGGCTGGACACACCCGGTTGCGATGGGGCCACCGCGCTGGCCATGGCGGCCCTGGCCAAGTCGAAGGTGGGCCGGGCCGCGCGCGTGGTGGCACAGGACGCCGTGCAATTGCACGGTGGCATGGGCGTGTGCGAGGAACTGCCGGTGGCGGCGATGTTCCGCAAGCTCTCGGCCTTCGGCCAGCAGTTCGGCTCGACCGCGCTGCACTCCGAGCGCTATGGCAGCGCCCTTCTCGCCAGCGGCGCGTGGCGCCACAGCCAGACCCTTCTCGAACCCGGGAGCACAGCCGCATGAACCTACTGCTTGACGACGACCTTCTCGCCTTCCGCGGCGAAGTGCGGGCCTTCCTGCGCGAACACCTCACCGAGGACATGCGCCAGGGGCAGCGCCAGACCACCGGCCTCTACCCCGAACCGGAATTCTCGGTGCCCTGGCAGCGCGCCCTGCAAAAGCGCGGCTGGCTGGTGCCGCTGTGGCCCCGCGAATGGGGCGGCACCGGATGGAGCGCGGTGCAGCGCTTCATCTTCGAGACCGAGTGCTGCCTGGCGGGCGCTCCCCTGGTGCATCCGATGGGAACGCGCCTGGTGGGACCGGTGATCCTGCGCTACGGAACCCAGCAGCAGAAGGAGCGCTTCCTGCCTGCGATCCTCGCCAGTGAAAGCTACTGGTGCCAGGGCTTCAGTGAGCCGGGCGCCGGATCGGACCTGGCCTCATTGAAGACACGCGCGCTCCCCGACGGCGAGGACTACGTCGTGAACGGCTCCAAGCTGTGGACGACCCATGCCCACCATGCCGACTGGATGTTCGCCCTGGTACGCACGAGCAACGAAGGCAAGCCGCAGCAGGGCATCAGTTTCCTGCTGATCGACATGAAGAGCCCCGGCATCTCGGTGCGTCCCATCGCAACGATCGGCGGCGATCACGACGTCAACGAGGTTTTCCTCGAGGACGTGCGGGTACCGAAGTCCAACCGGATCGGCGCGGAAAACGCCGGCTGGGAGTGCGCCAAATACCTGCTCGAATTCGAACGCGGCGCCGGCATCTTCAGCCCGCGCCTGCGCTCGCAGCTCAAGCGCGTGGGCGACGCCATGGGATCGTTGCAGCGCGCCGGCGGCACGCTCCCCGCCAGCCTTGCGCTTCGCTTCGGCGAAGTGCTGGCGGACGTGGACACCTTCGAGATGATGGAACTGCGCATGCTGGGCACGCTCGAGCCGGGCCGCTCGCCGGGTCCGGTCGCTTCCGTGCTGAAGCTGCGCTCGAGCCGCCTGAAGCAGGCGGTGGCCGAACTGGGGATGGACGTGCTGGGGCCGGAAGCGCTGCGCTGGCGGGACGCCGACGCACCCTACGACGACCCGGTCGTGGGGGCGTTGATGCCCGAATACACCAACAGTCGCGCCTTCACCATTTTCGGGGGCGCCGCGGAAGTACAGCTGGGGCTCATCGCCCGCAGCGTCTCGAGCACGTAACGCGGGGCGAATCCATGTCCGCACCTCTGCACATCGACACGCGCGACGGGGTCGCGCACTTGCGGTTCGCGCGCCCGCAAGCGCTCAATGCGCTGGACTGCGCCCTCGGCGAAGCCCTGGCGGAAGCCAGCGCCCGGCTGGCGGAGGATCCGGCCGTGCGCGTGGTCGTGTTGTCCGGCGAAGGCAAGGCCTTCATGTCCGGCGGCGACCTGCACTTCCTGCGCTCGTCGCCCGTCGCAGCGGTGGATGCGCTCATCCCGCCCGTGCACCAGGCCGTGCGCACCCTGGCGGAGATGCCCAAGCCGGTGATCGCCGCCATCCATGGCGCGGCTGCCGGCGCCGGGATGAGCCTCGCGCTGGCGGCCGACGTCGTGATCGCCGCCGAGGGCACGCGCCTGGTGTTCGCCTACGGCGACATCGGCACCAGCTGTGACGGCGGCATGTCGTGGCACCTGGCGCACCGCGTGGGCCTGTCCCGCGCGACCGAGATCGCCCTGTTCGGCGAGCCGCTGACCGCGCAACAGGCCTTCGACCTGGGCCTCGTCATGCGCGTTGTCCCGGGTGACCGGTTGCTGGAGACGGCGGACATGCTGGCGCGGCGGCTGGTACAGCGCGAACCCCGGGCGCTGGCCCATTTGAAGGCGCTGCTGCGCGGCGCGGGCGAACGGCCGCTGTCCGCCCAGCTCGATGCCGAATACGCCGCGTTCCGTGACTGCGCCGCCCAACCCGGGTTCACCGCCGCCATCGACCGGTTCTTTGACCGCAGGGGTACCCCGCCCGGCCCGCGCACCGACGCCACTGCAACCACAGGAGAGACACCATGACCCAGCCCCAGCCCGCCGACGACTCGGTGTCCCGGGAGGACACGAGCAGCTACGAAACGCAGACGCCGGTGCTGTATGCGACGGCCGACGGCATCGCGACGGTGACGCTCGCGCGTCCTGCCTACAACAACGCGCAGAACTCGCAGATGACGTATGCCATCGACGCCGCCTTTCGCCGTGCGGTGGACGACCCGCAGGTCAAGGTGATCGTGCTGCGGGGTGAGGGCAAGCACTTCTCGGCCGGCCACGACATCGGCACGCCGGGCCGCGACATCAACAAGCCGTTCGACCGCGTCCATCTCTGGTGGGATCACACCGACAAGCCCGGCGCCGAATACCTGTACGTGCGCGAGCAGGAGGTGTACCTGAACATGTGCCGGCGCTGGCGCGACCTGCCCAAGCCGACCATCGCCATGGTCCAGGGCGCCTGCGTCGCCGGCGGCCTGATGCTCGCCTGGGTGTGCGACCTGATCGTCGCCAGCGACGACGCCTTCTTCCAGGACCCGGTGGTACGCATGGGCATCCCGGGCGTGGAATATTTCGCCCACCCCTACGAGCTCAATCCCCGCATCGCCAAGGAGTTTCTGTTCACCGGCGAGCGCATGGGCGCACAGCGGGCCTACGAAATGGGCATGGTCAACCGGGTCGTGGCGCGCGAGCAGCTCGAGGCGGCCACCTACGCCCTCGCCGCCCGCGTCGCCACCCAGCCCCGGCTGGGCCTGGCACTGACCAAGCAGGCGATCAACCACGTCGAAGACCTGCAGGGCAAGCGCACCGCCATGGATGCCGTGTTCGCATGGCACCACCTGGCGCATGCCCACAGCGAGCTCGTGTCGGGCGACAAGCTGGGCGGCTACGACGCCAAGAGCATGGCACAGGCCAACCGCGAAGACGCCGGCCAACGGCGCGACTGAACCCGCGGATGCGGCGGCTTCAGATCATGAAGGCGCCGCCGTTCACGTCCAGCGTCACGCCGGTCACGAAGCCGGCATGGTCGCTGGCGAGGTAGGACACGGCGGCGGCGACGTCGTCGGGGGTGCCGAAGCGACGCACCGGGATACCGGCGCGGTACCGTTCGTTCACCTCCGCGCTGACGGTCTGCGCCATGGGGGTGTCGATGCGTCCCGGCGCCACGGAGTTCGCCGTGATGCCGAGTTCCCCCACCTCGCAGGCGAGCGTGCGGGCCAGGCTCGCCAGCCCGGCCTTGGAAGCGCCGTAGTGCGCACCGGAGATCTCGCTGCGCGTGCGGCCCGCCTGTGACGCGATGTGGACGATGCGCCCCCAGCGGCGCTCGATCATTCCGGGCAGGCAGGCACGCGCGCACAGGAGGGCGCCGGTCAGGTTCACGTCCAGCACGCCGCGCCACTCCTGCACCGCCATCTCCATGACCGTCGCCTTGCGTCCGCCGTGCTTCGGGGAGATGCCGGCGTTGTTCACCAGGATGTCGATGCCGCCGAAGGCCGCGGTCACCTGTTCGACCATCTTGTGCACGTCCTCCTCGCGCGCGACGTCGCAGGCGACGGTGAACGCGCGGCCGCCACCGGAGGGCAGCTGCTCCAGCGCTTCCTTCAGCGCGGCGGGATCGCGGTCGGCCAGCGCGACATCGGCGCCTTCGCGCAGCAGGCGCTGCGCGATGCCCAGGCCGATGCCGCGGGCGGCACCCGTCACCAACGCGCGCCGCCCGGCATGCAGGTCACGCGCAAAACATCCCGGCGTTCCCATGGCCTTACTCGAAGGTCAGCTTGTTGTCGCTGATCAGCCGGGCCGTGCGGGTGGTCTCGAACTTGATGAACTCCGCGTATTCCTTGGGGGGCATCGCGACCGGAATCATGCCCAGCTCGACGAAGCGCGCGCGGACGTCGGGCATGGCCATGATCTTCGCGGTCTCGGCCTGGAGCCGCTGCGCGATCGGCGCCGGAGTGCCTGAATGCACCACCATGCCGATGGTGGAGCCGAACACGAGGTCCGGGAAACCCTGCTCGCGCGTCGTCGGCACGTCGGGTACCAGCGGAGAGCGGGTCGCACTGGTCACCGCCAACGCCTTGAGCTTGCCGGCCTTGACGTGCGGCGCGGCAGAGGAAACGGTGTCGAAGAACAGGTCGATGCGGCCGGCCAGCAACTCGGTCAGCGCGAGGGCGCTGCCCTTGAAGGGAACGTGCGTCATCTGGATGCCGGCCTGGTTCTTGAGCAGTTCAGCGGCCAGGTAGGAGGTGGTGATGCCGCCAAAGCTCGCAAAATTGAGCTTGTTCGGATGGGCCTTGGCGTGGCGCACCAGGTCGGCAACGCTGTTGAAGGGCGAGTTGGCCGGCACGACCAGCATATTCGGCGCGGTCACCAGTCCGCCGAGCGGCGTGAAATCGCGTTCGACGTTGTACTGGATCTGCTTGGCCATCACCGTGGGCGCCACGGTCAGGTCCGTGCTGGTGCCCATGTAGAGGGTGTTGCCGTCGGCCGGTGCCTTGGCCACCAGGCCGGCGGCGATGGTCGAGTTGGCGCCCGGCTTGTTTTCCACCACCACCGGCTGCCCCAGCAGTTCGGAGTATTTCTGCGCCATGAGGCGGGCGGTGACGTCGCCCGCGCCACCCGGCGCGAAGCCGAGCACCAGCTTCAGCGGGCCGGACGGCCACTTGGCCTGTGCCAGCGCGGCGGGGGCAATGGCAGCCACGAGCGAAGCGGCGGCGCCGGTCAGGACGGTACGACGGCGCAGGTGCGGGATCTTGGATGTAGGGATCATGGATGTTTCCTCTGGGATGGGTTGGTTTCGAATTGCGGCGGCGGGCAGGCCAGGACCATTTCGCCGCTCAACTTTGTTGCTCCGTTCGCGTCCGACAGCGTCACGGACAATGTGACCTCGTGCTCCGCCGGCGTGGTCACGACGGATTGCGTGGTGGCGTGCAGCGTCAGGCGGGCCCCCACGCGCACCGGAGAAGTGAATCGGACCCGGCAGCGCTTCAGCGCCCGTTGCGACCACCGCCCGGTCACCATTCGCAACATGCGCGCGTAGGTGTACATGCCATGCGCGATGACGTCATCCATGCCATGGGCGCGTGCGAAGTCGCTGTCCACGTGCATCGGATGGTGATCGCCCGAGCCGCCGGCATACAACGCCAGGGCCAGGCGGGTGACCGGTTCGTCGTCGCGCAGGACGAAGCTGTCGCCCGGCACGAGCCGCGACAGCGCCGCGATGTCCAGGCCGTCCGGTTCAGCCACGCTTGACCACCACGACATTGCGCAGGTGGGCCACCGGCCGGCCATCCGCATGGATGACGTCGGTGCGGCGCTCGACCAGCTCGATCGCCCCGCCCTTCCTGGACTCGATCCCGGTGATCCTGCTGTCGACCGTCACGGCCTGGCCGGCGAACGCGTCATTGACCCACTCGATCTCCTGCTCGCCATGCAGCACGCGTTCCGGGGCGACGCCCAGCACCTGAGGAATCGGCCGCCGCCCGGGCAAGTCCGTCTCGAGCGTGAAGCAGAAGGTCGGCGGGACGAGCAGGTCCGGATAGCCGGCGGCCCGGGCCGCTTCCGCATCCAGGTACACCGGTTCGCGCAGGCCCACGGCCGCGGCGAACAGCCGCAGGCGGCTGCGTTCGATGAGCACCGTTCCGGCGGCCACGCACGTTCCAATCAGTTCAGGGGAGATCATGTTCTTGTGGGCGAGTTTCGGGCGGCCTGATCACGCGCTCAACGAAATTCGACGGGAAATCTCACCATATGGACAGCTCCGCGGGCTGCACCCATTTCAGGTGATTTTTTGCAATTTCCGTGAGTACACTCATGAAATGTCTGTACCCACCTCCTCAACGCCGTCCCTGCGCGGCTTCGAATCCGTTGCGGCCCAGCTCGATGCGGCCGGCCTGCGGCGCATGTTCGGCCTCATGGGCGACGCCAACCTGGACCTCGTCGCCTGCTGCGTGCAGCGCCACGGGATGCAGTACTTTGCCGCACGAACCGAAGGCGGCGCCGTCGCGATGGCCGACGGCTGCGCCCGCGTGACGGGCGAGGTGGCCGTGGCCACGGTCACCTGCGGGCCCGGCCTCACCAACGCCGTCACCGCGCTGACGACGGCCGTGCGGGCTGGTACACCACTTCTGCTGGTGTGTGGACAGATCCCGCTGGACGCCCATAGCCGCAACCAGCGCCTCGACCATGCGGCACTGCTGGCGCCCACCGGGGCTGCCGTGCTGGCCGTCGACACGTCCGCGCAATTGCCCGGCTGCGTGGCGCGGGCACTGGAGCTCGCGCGGGTGCAGCACCGGCCCGTCGTGCTGAACGTGATGGTCCCCGTGCTGGACGAGCCCGCGGACCGCGACACCGCATCGATGGCGCAGGCCGCGCCGATCCTCACGCAAAGCGCGCTTTGCACGACGTCCGGGGACGCCGCCGCCGCCGAGCTGTTCGCGGCCCGGCTCGCCGCGGCACGTCGCCCGGTGCTGCTGGCCGGCCGGGGCGCGGTCAGGGCCGGAGCCCTGGACCCGATCCGCGAGCTGGCCGATCGCAGCGGCGCCATGCTGGTCTCCACCCTGTGCGCCAAGGACGCGTTCGCCGGGTCCCCGCGCAACCTCGGACTGTCCGGCGGATTCGCCCTGGACCGCGCCGCGCAGGCGCTGAAGCAGGCCGACCTGGTGATCGCCTTCGGCGCCAGCATGAACGCCTGGACGACAGTGGCCGGCACGGCCTACGGCGCGGCTGAAGTGATGCTGTGCAACAGCGACGCCGGCGCGTTCGGCCGGGCCAGCGTGCCGCTGGCAGGCAAGTGGCAAGGCGACGCACAGGCGTGCGCGCGCGCGCTGCTGGCCGCCCTGCCCGCGGGCCGACGGCCGGCCTGGCACGATGGCCTCGGCGCGCACGAGTCGCCCCCCCAACAGGAATCCACCGCCGGCAGGGGTCTGGATCCCCGTTGGCTTTGCGCGCGGCTGGACCGCATCCTGCCGCCGCAACGCACGCTGGCGGTCGACGGCGGCCACTTCTTCGAATTCCCGAGCAAGTACATCCGCGTGCCGCGTGCGCAGTGCTCGCTGTTCACGCTGGATTTCGGCTCGATCGGCCTTGCCATGGGCATGGGGTTGGGGGCGGCGGTCGCGCTACCGGACAGCCGGCCCGTCATCGCCGTCGGCGACGGTGGCTTCATGATGGCCCTGCCGGAACTCGACACCGCGGTGCGGCACCGGCTGCCGGCGCTCTTCGTGGTCTTCAACGACGGCGCCTACGGCGCGGAGATCAAGCACCTGGAGGAGCGGGGCTGGGCACCGGCGCTGGCATCCTTCGAGACGCCGGATATCGCGCGCATCGCCCGCTCGATGGGCGCGCGCGGAATTTCCATCCGCACGCCGCAGGACCTGGAGGCAAACCTCGAGGAGATCGGCAGCGGCGACGGCGGGCCGCTGGTGCTGGACGTCCACATCGACGCATCGATCGAGGCCGAATGGGTGGGCCTGGCGCGGCGCATCCGGGGGCGCTGAGGCGGGGTCGCCGGCCGCGACCGGCGCCCCGGCTTCAGTTGTCGAACTGCAGCTTCGCCGCGGTGATGAGCTTGCGATTGCGGTCGGTCTCGCTCATGAGGAAAGCCGCATACGCATCGGCCGTTGTCGGCGACGGCACCATGCCCATGTTGACGATGCGTTCGCGCACGTCGGGCAGGGCCATGATGCGGCTGGTCGCCTGCTCCAGGAGTTCGATCACCGGGCGCGGCGTGTTGGCCGGGGCGGTCACGCCGATGAAGGCCTGCGAGACGAAGCCGGCGACACCCGCCTCCTGCATGGTGGGGATGGACGGGGTCAGCGGCACCCGCTCGGCGCTGGTGACGGCCAGCGCACGCACCTTCCCCGCCTTGACCTGCGCCCAGGCGGACGCGAAGGTGTCGAACAGGATGTCGATGCGCCCGCCCAGCAGCTCCGTCATGGCCGGCGCGCTGCCTTTGTAGGGAATGTGCGCGATGTCCGTGCGCGTGAGGCTCTTGAACAGCTCGGCCGACATGTGCGCGCTGGAGCCGTTGCCGAACGATCCGTAATTCAGCTTGCCGGGATTGTCGCGCGCGGCCTTCACCACGTCCGCCACGGTCTGGTAGGGGCTGCCGGCCGGCACGATCAGCACGCTGGGCACGATCGTCAGCAGGCTGATCGGGGAAAAGTCCCTGGGGACCGAATACGGCAGGTTGCGCATGGTCAGCGGACCGATGGTGCTGTCCGGGCCGGTGTTCACCAGCAGCGTGTAGCCGTCGGGGGCGGCTTTGGCCACGGCGGCAGCGGCGAGCGTTGCGCTCGCACCGGGACGGTTCTCGACGCTCACGGGCTGTCCCAGCACCTCGCCGTACTTCTGCGCCAGCAGCCGCGCGACGGCGTCGCCGGCGCCGCCGGGCGTGTAGCCGATCAGCAGCTTCAATGGCCGGGCGGGATAGTCCTGCGCGCTGGCAGCGAATGGAAACGCAAGGAAAGCGGCGGCCGCCGCGACCGCTGCACGGCGCGAAAAAGGGAAAGGCATGGGGGTGAACCTCGGACGAACAAAGCAAAACGGCGAAGGGTTTTTTTAATGAGTGTACTCATCATCAATACCACCCCTTCGCCGGGTTTTCCCTCACCTATTCCACCGGCGGCTTGCTGCGCTTCCACGGTGCGTCCGGCGACCCCAGCTGGTTGTCCTCGTGCGCCGTCACCACCCGTTCGATCATCTCCAGGAACTGCTTTCGCTCGGCGGGCGCGAGCGGGGCCAGCAGCGTCTGCGAGGCGCGCCGGGCTTCCGGCTGCGCGCGCTGCAGCAGCGCATGCCCCGCGGCCGTGAGGAACAGGCAGCGCGTTCGCCGGTCGTGCAGTCCGGGTTCACGCGTGAGCAGGCCCTTGGCCTCGAGCCGGTTCACGACGTCCTTGAGCGTGGAGGTGTCGACGCGCGCGCGCGCAGCCACCGCGACCTGCTCCAGGCCGTCCTCGTTCTGCAGCACCAGCAGCACCGTGGCCTGAAGCGGCGTGATGTCCAGCGACTGCAAGTGCTCGTGGAAAATGGAGAGCGACACCTGTTGCAGCCGTCGCACCAGGTAGCCGGGGCCGCGGGCGCTGCGCAGCCCCGGTTGCGTGGAAGAGGAATTGCCCATTCAGGCAATTGTCGTCTCTAGCGTCCCGATCCGGTCCACGGTGGCCCGCACCACGTCCCCCGGCTGCAGGAAGAAGGGTTCCGGGTCGGGCTCGCGCGAGATGGCGACTCCCTCCGGGCTGCCGGTGGTGATCAGGTCGCCCCGCGCCAGGCCCATGCGTGACCAGTGAGCCACGAGCGCGGGGAAGCCGAAGATCAGGTCGCTGCAGCTCGCTCGCTGGCGCACCTGGCCGTTGACGGTGAGTTCCAGCTGCAGCACCGACGGGTCCGGCACCTCGTCGGCCGTGACGATCCAGGGACCGAGCGGCCCCAGGCCAGGGAAGTTCTTCCCGAGCAGGATGCTCTGGTTCTGCATCTCCTTGCGCTGCAACTCGCGTGCGGAGAGATCGTTGAGAATGGTGTAACCGAACACGGCCGAGAGGGCCTGGTCCTCGCTGACCCGCTCCACCTTCCGGCCGATCACGGCCACGGCCTCGATCTCGTAGTCGAACTTGCGCGTCTCCGGCGGGCGCCGAACAACGCTGCGTGTGGGCACCATGCTGCTGGCCAGCTTCACGAAACCCATCGGGATCTCGGTGTGGGCTTGCACGCCCCGTTCCTTCCAGTAGGCCAGCGACTCCGCCATGTGGGCGCCGAAGTTTCGCCCGCCGGCGATGCAAGTGCGCACCTCCAGAGGTGTGAGCCACGGCACCTCCGGCTCCGGCCGGAGCCAGGCCGCCTCGCCTTGCCGCTGCGCCCATTCGAGGGTGGCATAGGCGGCCTCCAGGCCGGCGGCGCCGGCGTCCATGAGTGCGTTCATGGAGTCCAGCGCCACCCGGACTTCCCGCGCCTGAGCGGCCCGCGTGAGGTCCAGGACCTGCCACGCCGTCGGCTCGCCCAGCACCACCCCCAGCCGTTCCCCGTTCTCCCCCGGGCTTCTGAAGCGTCCGACCTTCATGGCGCGGCCGTCCTCATACCGCCTCCAGCTCGCGCACGCCGCACCAGCGCATCTGGCGCGGATGCGTGTCCTTGTAGGGCGTCGCGCGGTGCATGGTCCAGGAGTCGTCCCACATCACGAGCTCGGAAGGCTTCCAGTGGTGCGCATACACGAACTCGGGACGCGTGGCGTGCGCCATCAGCTCGCGGATCATCGCCCGACCCTCCTCCAGCGGCCTGCCGAGGACGTGCGAAGCGTGCGAAGCGAGGTACAGCGACTTGCGGCCGGTGCGGGCATTGATGCGCACCAGCGGATGGACCACGGGCTTGCGCTCGCGCAGGGTTTCCTCGCTGAAATCGCTGGCCTTCATGCCCATCTGTTCGCGCGACCAGAAAATGCTGTGCTCCACCTGCAGCCCTTCCAGTTCGCGCTGGCGCACCGCCGGCAGGGCGTCCCAGGCCTCGCGCATGTCGGCGTACTCGGTAGGCGGCGGGTCGGGCGGCAGCACGCGGGCATGCAATGCGGTCAGCCGGATGGGCGGCTGGTTCTGCGAGCCGTCGGTGTGCCACAGCTGGTTGGCCAGCAGGTACAGGCCCCGGGCGGTGTTCTCCGGGATGGGCCGGCCTTCGTCATCGACGGTGGAGATGTCGTAGAAGTGCGGGTGGCCGGTGGCGATTTCCTTCAACCGGGTCACCACCGGCGGGCCGAATTGCTGGATGAAGGCCTGCTGCTCGTCGTCGCCGATCGGCTGGTTGCCGAACACGAGAACCCCGTGACGCGCCAGGCCGTCTTCGATGACGGCCACCTCGTCAGGGCCGATCCCCCGCTGCAGGTCGGCGCCGATCACGCGCGCGGCGAATGGAGTGCCGATGGATTCGAACCGGATGGTCATGTCTGCTCCTCGAGGATGCGGTTGTTGTCGATGAGGTGGGCTGCGGTGCCGCGGCTGCCCGCCGCGCTCCGATCGGCCCCGCCGAAGTGAAGGAGTTCCGCGCCGAGCGCAGAGAGCTCACGGCAGCCGCTCAGCGCCATCACCGAGGCCAACTCCTGCTGCAGGATCTGCAGCGCACGGAGTGCCCCGGCCTCACCCGCGGCGGCGACGCCCCACAGCGGCGCGCGGCCGACGAGCACGCCCCTGGCGCCCAGCGCGATGGCCTTGGCGATGTGGCTTCCCCGCGTGAAGCCGCTGTCGACGAAGACATCCATGCGGCCGCCCACGGCGTCGAGCACCTCCGGCAGGATGGCGATGGGCGGCACCGCCGCATCCAGGTTGCGCCCGCCATGGCTGGACACCACCACCGCGTCGGCGCCGCAGCGCAGCGCCTGCAGCGCGTCTTCGGGATGGAGCACACCCTTGAGGATCAGCGGCCCGTCCCAGCGGCGCCTCAACTCGCGCAGGTCGTCCCAGGTGAGTGAGTCGTTTTTCGGCATGCGCCTGCTGGCCGGTGCACCGGCCAGCGAGCTGCGCAGCTGCTCGGGATAGTTCTCGAAGCGCGGGATGCCGGAGCGGACCAGGTAACGCGCGAACACGTTGAAGAACCACCCGGCGTGCAGCGCGACATCGGCCGCATTGCGCAGGGTGATGCGCATCGGCAGCGAGAAGCCGTTGCGCAGGTTGTACTCACGGTTGGGCGTCACGGCCGTGTCGACAGTGACCATCAGCGCTTCATAGCCCGCGGCTCGCGCCCGCGCCACCAGCTCGTACGACATGGAACGCTCGGGCCACATGTACAGCTGGAACCAGAGTCGGCCGCCAGCCTCGGCCGCCACCCGTTCCATCGACACGATCGATGCCGTGGACAGCGTGAACGGGATGCCGGCGGCCCGCGCCGCGCGCGCTGCCGCGATCTCCCCTTCGTACCAGAGCAGTCCGGTGGCCCCGGTGGGGGCGACGGCGCACGGCATCGCGCTGGGCCGACCGAAGAACTGCGCCTGCGTCGAGCGGCGCGAGACGTCGACCAGGACCCGCGGCTTCAGCCGGATCTGCCCGAATGCGTCGGCGATCGCCGGGCGCGCCGTCTCATCCTCGACGCCGCGGTCGACGAATTCGAACAGGCCGCGGGGCAGGATCCTGCGCGCGCGCCGGCGCAGGTCTTCGATGTTGTGGATGGACTGCACGGGGTGAATCGCAAAAGAATATCCGTGAGTGTACTCATGATTCGCCGGATGCGCGCAGTGGGGGAATCCCCGACCCTGACCGGGATCGGCTGCGAAGCCGACCTCCGCGGAATAGAGAGATGCAAGGGTCGTCGGCAACACCGCTCGTGTGCGGTGCTGGCATAACCGTCCGGGCTGCGCGAAGCAAAATAGGCCATGAGCATGCCTGACAAACCAGAACTCGACGGTGCTCAGTCACTCAACCCTTGATTGCCGCTGCTGACGAGCACGTCGTGCGGCCGGCGCTGTAGCATTCGGTCATGCAAGATGCAAGCATCTGGGTAGAGCCGGTCGGCTCGGTGCTCGTGGCGCGGCTGCGCGGAATGCCCACCGCGGAAATGCTGCTGGAGTGCGAACAGCGTGTCCTTGAGCTTGCGCGCGACACGCAGCAGATCCGGGTCCTGTACGACGCGCTGGAACTCGCGGCTCCCAAGATGGAGTTGGTGCTGCTGCAGCAGCGGCTGGACACCGCCAGAAAGGCCACTCTCGGTGCGGTCTCCCTGCGGACGGCGATCCTTGTTCCAGACACACGCATTGCATATCTGGCTCGCATCGCCTTCGGACACGTGGGCGAGGACAACTACCGGGTCTTCTACAACGACTTGGGCGCTGCGATGAAGTGGCTGGAGGACTCCGGTAAGTGACGTGACGGTGGTGGGGCGGGCGAACTCCAGGCCCACGTCACCACCGCCCAGCACGGACCCCGACCGCCATGCATCAAGGGTCGAAACGGTTCGTTGCAGTACGTCGTCGCCTGAAGCCCCGACCGCGTTGCGGTCAGTGTCGTTCAGGCGTACGCTCGTCCTCCCGCTCGCCGGCTTCGCCAGCTCGGCAGCACACAATCCACCTTGAGCAAGGAGCAGCCATGGCTACGTACAAGATCGGGTATTTCGTGGGCAGCCTTTCGTCCACTTCCATCAATCGCCTGCTGGCCAAAGCCCTGGTGCGGCTCGCGCCGAAAGAGCTGGTGCTCACGGAAATTCCGATCCGGGACCTGCCGCTGTACAGCCAGGATTTCGACGCCGACTACCCGCTTGTGGCGCGTGCGCTCAAGAAGTCGATCGCCGATGTCGACGGGGTGCTGTTCGTCACGCCTGAATACAACCGCTCCATCCCCGGCGGCCTGAAGAACGCCATCGACTGGGCCAGCCGTCCGTGGGGACAGAACTCTTTCGCCCGGAAGCCCTCGGGAGTCATCGGCACGTCCCCGGGCGCAATCGGAACCGCAGTCGCACAGCAAAGCCTGCGCGGGGTGCTTTGTTTCTGCAATTCGCCGTTGATGAATCAGGTGGAGGCGTACATCCACTTCACGCCCGACCTGATCACGGCCGATGGCAAAGTCACCAACGAATCGACGCAGGAGTTCCTGCGCAACTACATGACGGAGTTCCACGCCTTCGTCGCGCGCGTGTTGACCGTCCTTCCGCGCGACGCGTAGCCCTCGCCGCTGCCGCTTGAACGGTCCGATGTGGAGCAACCCGGCGACGGTCGGGGCCATGATCGCGAACACGTGCGCCGGTGGTCAGATCGAAAGTGACGCACAACGTTCTGAATCAACCCCTTCACTCTTCGAGCAGGCTGCGTAGCATCCAGGCCGTCTTTTCGTGGTAGTCCAGCCGCTGGGTGAGCAGATCCAGCGTCGGTTCGTCTCCTGCCTTGTCGGCCGCAGGCACCATCTCGCGGGCGGTACGGGCGACCGCTTCGTGGCCCTTCACAAGCACCAGGACCATCTCCATGGCCTTGGGCGGCTGACCGGGCGCATCAGGTACCGACGCGAGCTTGCCGAAGTCCTTGTACGAACCCGGCGCCATATGGCCCAACGCGCGGATTCGCTCCGCGATGGGGTCGACGGCGTTCCACAATTCCGTGTATTGCTGCATGAACATGGCGTGTAGCGCGCTGAACATCGGCCCGGTCACGTTCCAGTGGAAATTGTGGGTCGTCAGGTAAAGCGTGTAGGTGTCTGCCAAGAGCCGGCTGAGGCCCTGCGCGATGGCGGCCCTGTCGGCTTCCCCGATACCGATGTTGATGGCGGGTGACTTCATGCTCATTGTTTCTCCTTTGAATGACGTATTCGATGCGCTTGGCCTTGCTCTCGCGATGGAATGGCCGCTATCGCCCGGGCAATGCGTCTGCGTGAAAACTCGCTTCAATCAGCGCGTTGTGTAGGCGCCGTCCACCACGTATTGGGAGCCCGTGACAAAGCTTGCCTGGTCGGACAACAGGAACAGCACCACTTGCGTGACCTCCTCCGGCCGGCCCAGGCGCCCGATCGGATGCTGGCCCACGAGCGCGTCGTAGACCTCCTTCGGCAGGCTGCTCAGCAGCGGGGTGTCGATGTAGCCGGGATGGATCGAATTGATCCGGATCCCCTTGTCGGCGTAGCCCAGTGCCGCCGCCTTGGTCAGGCCCGCGACGCCGTGCTTGGCAGCGACGTACGCCCCGGACTGGGCGTCGCCGACGAGGCCGAGGACGGAAGCCATGTTGACGATCGCCCCGCCGCCCGCCCTCAACATCTCGGGAATCTCATAGTGCATGCAGTAGAAAGCCGAGTGCAGGTTCACCTCCATGAGGTTGCGATACGCCTCGATGTCAATGTCCGCGATCAGGCCCAGCGGCCCCCCGATGCCCGCGTTGTTGAACGCCAGGTGCAGCGCGCCGAACCGCGCCACCGCAGCGTCGACCGCGGCCCTCACGTCCTCGGGCTTTCCGACGTTGCACGCCACGGCGATCGCGCTGCCGCCGCGCCCGGAGATCTCATCGGCGACCTCCCGCGCGGCGTCCAGCTTGAGGTCAACCACGACCACGTTGGCGCCCCGATCCGCCAGCGCGGCGGCGGTGGCGAGGCCAATGCCCGAGGCGGCCCCGGTGACGAGTACCGTCTTGCCTTCGAAATCCTGGCTCATGCGTCCTCCATCGCCCATGGCACGACGGCTGCGATCAGCCGCTCTCGATTCACGATGTGCCCCCGCTGAAGTCGTTTCAGGCCGGGGTGCCTACCGCATCCGACAAGCTCTGCTGCAAGCGCGATTCCTGCTCCGGCGACAGCGATGTGCGCAACACGGTGCCCTTGAATCGTGACAACTCCTTCAGCACCTTCTCCGGCTGCGCCTTGCGCACGAGCACGAACAGCGCCGAGGTGTCGGGTTCGAGCTTCTGCGCGATGGAACGGATGAAGTCGTCCTTGATGCCGTAGTCGACGAGGGAACCCGAGAGTGCGCCGCTGCCGGCGCCCAGCGTGCCGCCGACAGCCAGCCCTGCAAGGGGATTGAGGAAAAGCATGCCGATCAAGGTGCCGAACATCGCCCCGTAGAGGCCGCCCGAAACGGCCCCCGCACCGGCGAGATTGATGCTTTGCTTGAGGTCGACCTTCCCTTGCGGCGACCGGACGGCGACAACCGCATCGTCCAGGTCCATCAGGTACTCGGTCTGCATCCGGCGCAGCTCATTGAGCATGCGATCGGCATCGTCCGCATTGTCAAAACCAACAACGACGAGTTCAGACATGGCCAGCTCCTTCGGGTTTGCAGGTAAGGCCCGGACGGGAAATCCGGATCGGGCGGACCGTCAGGCTAGTCGCACCGGTCGATAAATACTGTGAGCATCCGCAACGCGCGAACACCCGCTCGGCCTTGTCCCCAGCGTTGGCCGGTGCCCGTAAACTATCATGCCGCTCAGCCTGGCGGAGGAGCTTGTATGGTGTCGACCCCGGGTCCGAAGAAGGAGCCGTATCGCAAGAGCGCCGACGAAGTGATGGCCGCCCTCGGCACCGACGCACAGTGCGGCTTGAGCGAAGACGAGGCGCGCGCGCGGCTGGCCCGCCACGGCCGCAACGAGCTTGCCGCGGAGAAGCCCACCCCGGCGTGGAAGAAGTTTCTCGCCCAGTTTGCCAACCCGCTGGTGATCCTGCTGCTCGTCGCGACCGCGATCTCCGCGGTGCTGTGGCTGCTCGAGCGCGACTCGGCGCTGCCCTACGAGGCGATCGCGATCTTCTCGGTGGTGCTGCTGAACGCACTGATGGGCTACATCCAGGAATCGCGCGCCGAGCAGGCGGTCGCCGCGCTGCGGCGCATGGCGGCCGCGCACGCGCATGTGATCCGCGGCGGCGCGCCGCAGAGCGTGGCAGCCGCCGACGTGGTGCCGGGCGACATCCTGCTGGTCGAAGAAGGCGACACCATCGCCGCGGACGCGCGGCTGATCGCCTCCAGCGCCCTGCAGACCGCTGAGGCGGCGCTGACCGGCGAGAGCCTGCCGGTGTCGAAGGAGATCGCTCCGCTCGCCGCCGAGGCCGCTCTCGGCGACCGCCGCAACATGGTGTTCAGCGGCACCGCGGCAACCTATGGCCGCGGCAAGGTGGTGGTCACCGCAACCGGCATGCAAACCGAAATGGGGCGCATTGCCGGCATGCTGGAGCAAGCCCAGCCCGAGACCACGCCGCTGCAGAAGGAGCTGGCACGCCTGGGCCGGCTGCTCGGCATCGTGGTCATCGCCATCGCCGTGGTGATGATCGGCACCATCGTGCTGGTCGAAGACATCCGCGGCCTGCCCGCGTTGTTCGAGGTGCTCATCCTTGGGGTGGCGCTCGCGGTCGCCGCGGTGCCGGAGGGCCTGCCGGCGGTCGTCACCGCGGTGCTCGCGCTCGGCGTGCAACGCATGGCCAGGCGCAACGCCATCGTGCGCCACCTCGCCGCGGTGGAGACCCTGGGCTCGGCCAGCGTCATCGCCTCCGACAAGACCGGCACGCTGACCCGCAACGAGATGACGGTACGCGCGGTGGTCACGGCGAGCGGCCGCGTCGAGTTCGGTGGCACCGGTTACGCGCCCGAGGGCGAGGTGAGCCGGCTGACCCAGGCGCTCGAAGTTGAATTGGGAAGAGCGCTGACGGTGGGCGACCGCGCCAACAATGCGCTGCTGCAGGAACGTGACGGGCGCTGGATCGTGCAGGGCGACCCGACCGAAGGCGCGCTGATCGTCGCGGCGCGCAAGGCCGGGCTGGCGGATGAGGCGCTCGATGCGCGCTTCGAACGCCTCGGTGAAGTGCCTTTCTCGTCCGCACGCAAGCTGATGAGCACGATCCACTCCGACGCCGAGCGCGACGGGCAGCTGCTCGTCTTCACCAAGGGCGCGCCCGACGTGCTGCTCGGGCGCTGCACGCGCCAACTGGCCGGCAACGAGGCCAGGGTGCTCGACGAACACCGGCGGGGCGAGATCCTGCGGGCCAACGAGGCATTGGCCGGCGAGGCGCTGCGCACCATCGGCGTCGCTTACCGCCTGCTGCCGGCGGACGCGCTGAACGACGGCTTCAAGGACACGCTGGAGCACGAGCTGGTTTTCGCCGGCCTGATCGGGATGATCGACCCGCCGCGCGCCGAAGCGAAGGACGCAGTTGCACGCGCCAAGGCCGCGGGCATCCGGCCGATCATGATCACCGGCGACCACCCGGTGACCGCGGCGGTCATTGCCGCCGAACTCGGCATCACCTCCGACCGTCGCGCGCTCGCCGGTGCCGAGCTGGAAAAAATGTCCGACGAGGCGCTGCGCCGCAGCGTGCAGGAAGTGTCGGTCTTCGCGCGCGTGAATCCCGAGCACAAGCTGCGCATCGTGAAGGCGCTGCAGGCCGGCGGCTTCATCGTCGCCATGACCGGCGACGGCGTGAACGACGCCCCCGCGCTGAAGACCGCCGACATCGGCGTGGCGATGGGCATCACCGGGACCGACGTGTCCAAGGAAGCGGCGGACATCGTGCTGGCCGACGACAACTTCGCCAGCATCGTCGCCGCGGTGGACGAAGGGCGCGCGGTGTTCTCGAACATCCGCAAGTTCCTGCGCTACCTGCTGTCGTCGAACATCGGCGAAGTGCTGACCATGTTCTTCGGCGTGCTGTTCGCCGACATGCTGGGCCTGGTGCCGACCGGCGCCGGCGTGGCCCTGCCGCTGGCGGCCACGCAGATCCTGTGGGTCAACCTGGTGACCGACGGCGCGCCCGCGCTCGCGCTGGGCGTCGACCCGGCACATCCCGCCGCGATGCGCCGGCCGCCGCGCCCGCGCGGCGAAGGCGTGCTCACACGGCCTATGTGGGCCGGCATCGTCTTCGTCGGCGCGATCATGGCGATCGGCACCTTGGGCGTCCTCGACGCCAGCCTGCCGGGCGGGCTGATCGAGGGCTCGGGCGACATGCGCTACGCCCAGACCATGGCCTTCACCACGCTGGTGCTCTTTTCCCTCTTCACCGTGTTCAACGCCCGCTCGGACGAGCGCAGCGCCTTCGCCGACCTGTTCTCCAACAAGTGGCTGTGGGGCGCGGTCGTGCTTTCGCTGGCCTTGCAGGTGGCGGTGGTTTACACACCCTTCCTGCAGCAGGCCTTCTCCACCGTGAGCCTGAGCGCGCGAGACTGGCTGCTGTGCACGGCGGTGGCGAGCTCGGTACTGTGGCTGCGCGAGCTGAACAAGGTGTTCGTGCGCCGCAGCCTGCGTGCCGCGGCGCAGCCGTAGGCAACGCACGCCGCGGACCTGATCGCCTGCGCAAAAGCGCACACGAAGCCACAACGGCGCAGAATCTTGCCGAATGACAGGAGGCTCCATGCAACCCGGCCGATCCACCCACGAACATCATCAGCAAGCGCACCCTGGCCGGCATGTGATGCCCGACGGCACGGTGATGGACGGCGCTCACCATGAACACGGCCACCGCGCGCGCGCCCCGGCCGCGGGCAAGGCAGCGCCCCCGGACGACCTGAACCAGGCCGAGTACACCTGCCCGATGCACCCCCAGGTGCGCCAGATGGGCCCGGGCAACTGCCCCATCTGCGGCATGGCGCTGGAGCCGGTGCTGGCGACCGCCGGGCAAGGCGAGAGCCCGGAACTGCGCGACATGACGCGGCGCTTCTGGATCGGCACCGTCCTTACCGCGCCGGTCTTTGCGCTCGAGATGGGCGGCCACCTCACGAACCTGAGCCACCTGCTCGGCCAGCAACAGTCCAACTGGATCCAGCTCCTGCTGGGCACACCGGTGGTGCTCTGGGCCGGCTGGCCGTTTTTCGTGCGCGCCGTGGCTTCAGTGAAGAACCGCAGCCTGAACATGTTTTCGCTCATCGCCCTGGGCACCGGCGCGGCCTGGATCTACAGCATCGTCGGCACCCTCGCGCCGGGGCTGTTCCCGCCCGAACTGCGGCTGGCGGACGGTGCGGTTCCCGTCTACTTCGAGGCCGCAGCCGTCATCACGGTGCTGGTCCTGCTGGGCCAGGTGCTGGAGCTGCGCGCGCGCGAGAAGACCTCGGGCGCCATCAAGGCGCTGCTGGGGCTGGCGCCGAAAACGGCGGTCCTGGTGGACGCCGACGGCAACGACGAGACGGTGCAGGTCGACAGCATCCAGGTGGGCGCGCTGCTGCGCGTGCGGCCGGGCGAGAAGATTCCGGTCGACGGCGTGCTGACCGAAGGCAAAGGCAACGTCGACGAGGCCATGGTCACCGGCGAGCCGATCCCGGTCGCCAAGGCTGTCGGCTCCAAGGTGACGGCCGGCACCCTCAATCAGACCGGCGGCTTCGTCATGCGCGCCGAAAAGGTCGGCGCGGACACGCTGCTCTCGCAGATCGTTCACATGGTGGCAGCCGCGCAGCGCAGCCGCGCACCCATCCAGCGCATGGCCGACCAGGTCGCCGGCTGGTTCGTGCCGGCCGTCATCCTGGTTGCCGCGCTGACCTTCGCGGCCTGGCTGGTCTGGGGCCCCTCGCCGGCATTCAGCTACGCGCTCGTCGCGGCGGTTGCCGTGCTCATCATCGCCTGCCCGTGTGCGCTGGGCCTGGCAACGCCGATGTCGATCATGGTCGGAGTCGGCAAGGGCGCGCAGCATGGCGTGCTGATCCGCGATGCCGAGGCGCTCGAGCGCATGGAGAAGGTCGACACGCTGGTGCTCGACAAGACCGGAACCCTGACGGAGGGGCGGCCGAAGGTCGTCCACATCGAAGCCGCCGGCGGCTTCGGCAGCGAAGACGTGCTGCACAAGCTCGCCAGCGTGGAGCGGGCCAGCGAACACCCGCTGGCGCTGGCCATCGTCAACGACGCGCTCGAACGCAAGCTCACGCTGTCCGCGGTCACCGACTTCGATTCACCGCTGGGCAAGGGTGTCGTCGGCACGGTCGATGGCGTGCAAGTGGTCTCGGGCAGCAGCAAGTTCCTGGCCGAACACGGCGTGGACGCGGCGGTGCTCCAGCCGGCTGCCGAGGTGCAGCGCGCGAAGGCCGCCACCGTCATCTTCGTCGGCATTGGCGGCAGGCTGGCCGGCTTCGTCGCGATTGCCGACCCCATCAAGGCGACGACCCCACAGGCTCTGCAGGCGCTGGAAGCCGCCGGCATCCGCATCGTGATGCTGACCGGCGACGGCAAGACGACGGCTGAAGCGGTGGGCCGTGAGCTCGGCATCGACGAGGTGGTGGCCGAGGTGTTCCCCGAGGACAAGGTCGCCGTCGTCCAGCGGTTGATGAACGAAGGGCGGGTCGTGGCGATGGGAGGCGATGGCGTCAACGATTCGCCGGCGCTGGCGGCCGCCACCGTGGGCATCGCCATGGGCACCGGCACCGACGTGGCGATGGAGAGCGCAGGCATCACGCTGCTCAAGGGCGACCTGATGGGCATCGTTCGAGCCCGCACGCTGTCGCACGCGGTCATGCGCAACATCCGCCAGAACCTGTTTCTCTCGTTTGCCTACAACGTCGCCGGCATCCCCCTGGCCGCCGGCGTGCTCTACCCCTTCTTCGGCCTGCTGTTGTCGCCGGTCGTCGCCGCTGCCGCGATGGCGCTCTCGTCGGTCAGCGTGATCGGCAACGCGCTGCGGCTGCGAGCGGTGAAAGTCGAGTCGTGATGCTTCAGCTGTTGTAAGGCGGGCCCCCTCACCAAGGACAATCAACGATGTACTGGACCCTCTGGGGTATCGCTTCGCTGGGGCTGGTCTTCCTGCTGGTCGCAATCATCTGGTCCATCCGGCGGCGCCGTGACATCAAACTGCGCGTTCACTCCAACGAGGGCATCGAACATCTTCTCCCGTCGCTCGCGGGCCTGACACTGTGCACGGCAGTGTCCGGAAATTCCGTTGAGTTGCTGGAGAACGGGCGCTACTTCGACGTGCTGCTCGAGCGCATCCGCGCGGCGCAGCGCTCGGTGCATTTCGAAACCTTCCTCTGGAACGACAGCGCCATCGGGCGCACGCTTGCCGCCGCGCTCGCCGAACGGGCCCGCGCCGGCCGCTTCGTGCGCGTCCTGCTCGACGCCAACGGAGCGAAGGACATCGGCGGCAAAACCGTCCGCCAGATGCGCGAGGCCGGCTGCAAGGTCGAGTTCTTTCACGACGGGACCCTGCGCAACATCGGCCTGCTCAACGACCGAGACCACCGCAAGCTCGTGGTGATCGACGGGCGCGAGGCTTTCGTCGGGGGCCATTGCGTGGTCGACACCTGGCTGGGCAACGCGCAGGACCACCAGTTCAACGCGGACCTGAGCGTGCGGGTGCGTGGGCCCATCGTGAACACACTGCAGGGCGTGTTCAGCGAAAACTGGGTGGCCGAGACGACGGAGGTGTTCGGCGGGGACGACTACTTTCCGCGCCTGGGGGCCGCGGGCGACACGAGCATCCATGCCGCCTACCTGAAGCCGGAGGGCTCCCCTCCCGCTGTGAAGATCCTGCACCACATCTCGATCTGCATGGCGCGGGAGCGCATCCGCATCCAGAACCCGTATTTCATCCCCCAGCCGGCGGCCATCGACGCGCTGGGCGAGGCGGTACGCCGCGGCGTGGATGTCCGGGTGCTGATGCCATCGACGAGCGGCTCCGACAACCCGATGGTTCAGCACGCCGGGCATCGCAACTTCGAGAAGCTGCTGCGCTGCGGCGTGCGGCTCTTCGAGTACCCGCACACGCTGCTGCACCAGAAGGTGATGACCGTCGACAGCGTCTGGAGCGCGCTGGGTTCCAGCAACTTCGACGACCGCTCCTTCGAGACCAACGACGAGCTCACCCTCGGCATCCTGGACCGCGACCTGGCGCGGCAACTCGACGCGATCTTCGACCGGTACGTCGCCCGCGCCGAGGAGGTTCACCTGCATGCGTGGCACCGGCGCGGGGCCTGGCACAAGCTCAAGGACAACGCTTTCTACCTGTTCCACGAGCTTCTGTGAGGCGGGCAGCCCGCCCATCGGGGTAGCGCCGGGCGTTCCAGAGCTCAGCGCCAGTGCTTACCGATTGACAACAAGTTTTCACCTTGCGTGCCCGGCGGCGAGGTGAATACTGGATCTTCACGAGGCCACGGGAACCGGAGGCGTGTTCGATGGGCGTCAGCTTCCAGGCTGCGATTTTCGACATGGACGGCGTCATCACACGCACGGCCGAGCTGCATGCCGCGGCATGGAAGGAGCTGTTCGATGATTTCCTGCGCGGGCGGGCGCAGGGCGGCGAGCCGTACCAGCCCTTTGACGAAAAGGCGGAGTACCGTGCGTACGTCGACGGCAAGCCCCGGCGCGAAGGCGTGCGCAGTTTCCTGCGGGCACGCGGCATCGCGTTGGGCGAGCAAGAGCAGGAGCAGCTTGCCAGCCGAAAGGACGCCTTGTTCGAGCAGCGCCTGCGCGAAGAGGGTGTGAAGACGTTCGATTCGACCGTTCACCTCATCGAGGCGCTGCGCTCACTCGGGGTCAGGACGGGCGTCGTCACCTCCAGCCGGCACGGGCGCGAGATTCTCGAGCGCGTGGGCATTGCGCCGCTGTTCGATGCCCGGCTGGACGGCATCGACCTGGGCGAGCTTTCGCTCAAGGGCAAGCCCGACCCGGACATGTTCCTGAAAACGGCCGATTCGCTGGGCGCCGAAGCGGACCGGGCGCTCGTCTTCGAGGATGCCGTCGCCGGCGTGCAGGCCGGGCGGCGCGGCGGCTTCGGCCTGGTGGTGGGCGTGGACCGCGGTGGCAATGCCGCCGCGCTCGCGCGCGCCGGCGCGGACCTGGTCGTGCAGGACCTCGCCGAGCTCGATCCCGACCGGCTGGAGCAGGCCTTCACCGCGAGGAGCCGGGAAATGGCGTGGTGCGTCGAAGAAGAAGGGTTCGATCCTGCCCGCGAGAGCCAGATGGAGAGCCTGTTTGCCGCAGGAAACGGCTACCTGGGCGTGCGCGGCGCGCTCGATACGCCGCTGCCTGCATCGCAGTCGGATCTGTTCATCGCGGGCATTTACGACCGCGAACGGCCCCGTCTGCGGCGTTCCGCCATCGGGTTTCTCGCGCCCGAGCGGGCTGACCACCCCTACGTGGAACTCGTGCCGCTCCCGTTTCCGTTCCGCCTCAGGCTGTCGATCGATGGCGAGCCGCTGGACTTCGCGGGCTCGCGTGGCGGCGAGTTGCGCCGCACACTGGATATGCGCAGCGGCGTGCTCGAGATCGAATCGGTCTTCCAGACATCGCAGGCGCGTCGCACCGCGCTGCGCTCGCGCCGGTGCGCGTCGCTGGCCGATCCGCACCTGCTGCTGCAGGAAGCGGTCATCGATCGGCAAAACCACTGGGCCGCCCTGGTGCTGGAGCCGTCGCTCGACGAGCCCGAGCTCGGCGCGAAGCATCCCCATCTGGAACGCATCGAGCACCTGGCAACGCCCGACCTGGAACTGGTGCGCTACGCGACCCGCAGCTCCGGTTTCGAGATCTGCATTGCCTCGCGCGCCGATCGCGCGCCGCTCGCGCTGCGCAGGGTGATCTGCGTGTTCACCAGCCGCGACGGACCGGATCCGCGCGCCGCCGCGCTGGCCCACCTGCGGGCACTCGATCCGAAGGACTTCGACTCGCTCTGGGCGGCGCATGCGCTTGAGTGGGCCCGGTTCTGGGAGAAGGCCGATATCCGCGTGCCCGGCCGTCCGGCCGTCGAGCAGGCGCTGCGGTTCGGCAGCTACCACCTTCGCCTGCCGGCAGGCGACGATGCGCGCGTTTCCATCGGCGCCCGCACGCTGACCGGCCGTGCCTACGAGGGCCACGTGTTCTGGGATACCGAGATCTTCATGCTGCCGTTCTTTCTGGGCACCGAACCGGAGCGCGCGCGCAAGCTGCTGCTCTACCGCCACAACACGCTCGACGGTGCGCGCCGGCGGGCTCGGGACATGGGCTTTGCCGGTGCCTGCTTCGCCTGGGAATCGACGGTGACCGGCGACGACGTGACGCCCACGAAAGTGCGGGTGGAGGGCACGGGCGAGGAAGTCCCGGTTTTCACCGGCAGCCAGCAGATGCATGTCACGGCGGATATCGCCTATGCGGTGTGGCGCTACTGGGACGCGACGCACGACGAGGACTTCCTCGCCGGCCCGGGCGCGGAAATCCTGTTCGAGACGGCACGCTTCTGGGCCAGCCGCGTGACCCCGGGCGAGCGGCATCACCACATCCGGGGGGTCATGGGACCGGACGAATATCACCTGGCCGTGGACGACAATGCCTATACGAACTGGATGGTTCGCTTCAACCTGGAGCGGGCGGCGTGGACCGCGCGCCGTTACGGCAGGCACCCTCAGGAAGCGCTTCAATGGAGCACGTTGGCGAGCTCGCTTCATTGCCCGGCGCCAGGCGCCGACGGCGTGATCGAGCAGTTCGACGGCTTCTTCGCCCTGGCGGACCTCCCGCTGCCAAGGAAAGAGCGGCTCGACGGGCCGGTCAGCCGCTTCTTCGACTGGCAGGAGATCAACCGCTTCAAGGTGCTCAAGCAGGCCGACGTGCTGATGCTGCCGCTGCTGTTCCCGGACGCGTTTTCCAACGAGGTCGTGGCGGCGAATTACCGCTACTACGAGCCCATCACCGACCACGGCAGCAGCCTTTCGCCCGCCGTCCATGCCGCGGTCGCCGCCCGAATTGGACGAACGGAGGATGCCCTTCGCTATTGGAAGAAAAGTCTCTGGCTCGACCTGTCCGACGCCATGCAAAACAGCATGCTGGGCGTCCATCCGGCGACCATGGGCGGGACATGGCAGGCGCTGGTCTTCGGTTTTCTCGGCGTCCGATTCACCGATGCGGGACCGCAGCCGGACCCGCGCGCAGCGGCCCGGCTGCCTCCCGGCTGGGGACGCATCGAGCTGGCCCTCGCCTGGCGCGGCAAGACGCATGCCGTGACAGTGGGGAACACATGAGCCGCTTCGCTTCCATCCTGTTGCCCCTGGACGGCTCGTCCGAGGCAGCCAAGGGCGCCAGTTGCGCGCTGTGGCTGGCCGATGCGATCGGCGCCACGCTGCACGTCCTGAATGCCACGGCGCATCCGCTGTCGGCAGGCGACGCCCTCGCCCGCCTCCGCGCCGCCGGTGCGCAAGGCGCGGCCTGCGTCGTCGTGCACCAGCCCTCCGGCAGTGCGGAAGCGGCGGTGCTCGCGGAGATCGCCGCCCATCGGATCGACCTGGTGGTCATGACCGCCCGCGGCGAGTCGGCGCAGGCAGATCACACGCTGTCGCACCGGCTCGGGTCCGTTGCGCGGGCTGTCCTTGAACGCTGCCCGGTGCCCGTCATCCTGCTGCCGGCGCACTATCGCGAGTCGCTGCCCTGGACATCGATGGTGGCGGCGACCAGCGGCGAAGCAGCGGCCGACCAGGCACTCGAGGCCGCAGCGCAGCTGGCCGCGGCCCTGCGGCTCAGGATCACCGTGGTCCACGCCGAAGACCGCGCACACGCGTCGGGCGCAAGGCAGTTGGGCGGCTATTCCGACGCGCCTCATCACGAGATTCGCCACCGGCTCGAAGAGTTGCTCCGGCCGGCCCTGGGGTGTTGCACGCCCGAAGAAGCCGACTGCATCGGCGATGTCCTGCTGCGCCGCGGCGAACCGGCATCGGTTCTGCTCGACGAGGCGGCCCGGCATCGCAGCAGCGTGCTGGCGCTCGGCTGGCACGGCTCGTTGGGCCCGGGACGTGCACTGGTGCTCAAGCGCCTGCTGGACCACGCCGAGTGCGCGCTGCTCCTGGCACGCGGTGGCGAGCACCCTCGTGCCCGGCTGAAAGTGGGCAGCGAAATCGAATGAAGTCCAAAGCCATGAGAAGTGAACAGCAGTCCCCCGACGTCGTGAGTGCCGCGGACGGCGCCGACCGGTTTCCTTACGGCGTGGGCGAGCCGCGCGCGCCCATGACGCACGAGCAACATCGAATCGCGGCCGAGGCCGGAGGCTGGCGTGACGACGATCCGCTGTTTGCGCGATGGGCAGATGGCGTGGGTGTCATCCGGCACGACGACCAGACCCAGCTTCGCGTGAGGCGCCTGGTCACCGACTTGTTGGGCCATCACCGCACGGTCGGCACCGCTGCGCAGGTGTGGGAGATGTTGTCAGCCGCGGACCGGCTCACCAGCGCCGCCATGTGGCTGGTCGTTCACATGACTTACGCCCGGCGAGTCGACCCGGGCGGCAAACCGCTGGCGACCTCGGATTTCAAGGCAGCACCCGAAGGCCACACCGGCGGCTCGTTGAACATGGTGCCGGCCTACGTGGGCTACCTGCTCGCCAATGCGCTTACCCGCCGCACGCGATCGTGGCTCATGGGCCAGGGTCATTGCGTCGCGGCCATCGAGGCCGTGAACGTGCTCGTCGGCAACCTCCACCCCGAGCAAATGGAGCGCTACGACCGGACAGAGGAGGGCCTCTCGCGTCTGTGCCAGGACTTCTATTCCTACGCCATCTCACCCACCGGGGCTCCGGGCGTGCCCCTGGGCAGCCACGTCAATGCGCACACGGCCGGCGGGCTGATCGAAGGGGGCTATCTCGGTTTTGCCGAACTTCAATATGTCCATATGCCGCTGCCGGGCGAGAGCCTGGTTGCCTTTCTGAGCGATGGGTCCTTCGAGGAACAACGTGGCGCCGACTGGGCCTCCCGCTGGTGGCGGGCGAGCGACTGCGGATTTGCGCTGCCCATCATGCTGCTGAATGGACGGCGGATCGAGCAGCGCAGCTCGGTGTCCCAGAACGGGGGCGTCGACTGGTTCGCGAAACACCTGCGTCTGAATGGTTTCGATCCCATGGTGATCGATGGCACCGACCCGGCGGCTTTCGCCTGGGCCATTCTCGAGGCGGAGGCAAGGCTGGCCGCCTGCGCGAGTGCAGCGCAAGCCGGCGAACTCGTTTATCCGGCCAGGTTGCACTACACCATCGCGCAGGCTCCCAAAGGGTATGGATTCCCCGGGGCGGGGACGAACCAGGCCCACAATCTTCCGCTGGGGGCCAATCCAGCGGTCGACGCGGCTGCCCGGGACGCTTTCAACCGGGCCGTGCGGCAGCTGTGGGTACCCGGGCAAGTTCTCGCGGAGACGATTGGAATCCTGAACAATCATTCGGCCCAGGAGCGGCCGCGCGAACGGGATCACGCACTTGCAGCACGACATGTCGTGTGTGCCCCGGCAGACTTGCCGTGGATGGATGTGGGGCCGGCGAGCACCGAACCGTCGCCGACGCACGCGCTGGACCGGGCTTTCCTGGCCATCGCCGCAGCGAATCCGGAACTGCGCGTCCGGGTCGGGAATCCCGATGAACTGCGCAGCAATGGACTGGCTGGCACGCTGGACCGCTTTCGTCACCGGACGACCCATCCCGAGCCGGGCGTTCCGGAGGCGCTCGACGGCTGCGTCATTACCGCCCTGAACGAGGAGGCTGTCGTATCGGCTGCGCTGGCCAACAAGGCGGGACTGAACCTCGTTGTCAGTTACGAGGCATTCGCGGTAAAGATGCTGGGCGCAATGCGTCAGGAGCTGAACTTCGCACGCGATCAGGCGCTCGTCGGGCGTCCGCCGGGCTGGCTGTCGGTGCCGGTTGTGCTGAGCTCGCATGCGTGGGAGAACGGCAAGAATGAACTTTCGCACCAGGACACCACGCTCTCGGAGGCCTGGCTGGCTGAATCATCCGACCGAGCCAGGGTGCTTTTTCCTCCCGACGCGAATTCAGCCATGGCTTGCCTGGAATCGTGCTATCGCACTCAGGGCCAGATCTGGGCGGTCGTCGTCCCGAAACGCCAGCTTCCGCTGCGGCTGGACCGATTGCTCGCGCAGAAGCTCGTCGGCGAAGGGGCCTTGCGGGTCGTGGGGACAGGCTCGGACGATGAGCGCCTCGTGCTGATCGCGATGGGTGCATATCAACTCAGCGAAGCGCTGCGGTCGTCGCGCCGCCTGGCAGAGCACAACGTGGCCCACGCCGTTGTGATCATCCTGGAACCGGGGCGCTTGAGGTCGCCGCGTGACGACATGGAGACACGCGCGTGTTTGTCCGACGCTTCCCTGAGAGAGCTCTTTCCCGATCACAGCACCGCGCGGGTGGTGGTGGCGCACACGCGCCCGGAACCGCTTGCCGGCGTGTTGCGGCGCCTGGACACCGGCCGCGACCGGACGTTCTATCTCGGATTCAACAATCGCGGCGGAACACTCGATACCTTCGGAATGCTGTTCGCCAACCGCTGCACCTGGGCTCATGTGCTCGCCACTGCCGCCAGGGCGTTGGACCTGCCGCCCGACGCATGGCTGACCGAGCCGGAACTTGCTTCCGTGCAGGGGCGCGGCGACCCGCAGGTCCTGCGGTGATGGTCAACAGCCCCGCGAACATGCGGTCCCGACGGGGTCGCCCCAGGGCCTGGCCGGCAATGGCTCATGGCATCGCCGGGTCGGCCAGGAGGCGAGCCGCCTCGCTGGCCACGATCCATTCCTCGTTCGTAGGCTCGACACCCACCGTGACCGCACTGCCAGCCGCTGAAATGACGGGCGCATGCCGCTCGTTCGCTGCTTCGTCCATCGTCACCCCGAGGAAGCCCAGTTCGCCGCACACGCGGCGCCGTATCTCGGCACTGTTCTCGCCAACGCCGGCGGTGAAAACCAGCATGTCCAGCCCGCCCAGCACGGCCACCAGGGCGCCGATCTCCCGCACCATCCGGCGCACGTACAGTGCCAGCGCATCCCGTGCGCCTTCGTCCGACGCTTCCCGTCCGAGCAGCACCCGCGAATCGGCCGAGATCCCGGAGACGCCGAGCAGCCCGGACTCGTGATAGAGAAGATGGGCGACCTGCTCCAGCCCAAGATGCTCGATCTCCATCAGGTACAGCACGGCGCCAGGATCGAGCGCCCCGCACCGCGTGCCCATCATCAGGCCATCCAGTGCCGAGAATCCCATCGTCGTGGCGACGCTCCGCAGTCCCTGCATGGCACAAAGGCTGGCGCCACTGCCCAGGTGGGCGACGATCGTCCGCCCGCGGGCAGCCTCCCCGTGCCGGTCGGCCAGGGCAACGGCCATGTACGCGTACGACAGTCCATGAAAGCCGAACCTGCGCAACCCGCGGTCCCAGGCCGTCCGCGGCAAGGGCAGCATTCGCTCGACCTTCGGCAAACCGTGATGGAAAGCCGTGTCGAAGCATGCGACCTGTGGCAGGTCCGGCCGCTCGCGCAGCAGCACATCGATAGCCTCGAGCGCAAAGGGCTGGTGCAGCGGCGCCAACGGGATATAGCCCTTGAGGTCGGCCAGCACCTCGGCATCGATGCGCACCGGGGCCGTGTACTTGCTGCCGCCATGGACGACGCGATGGGCGACGGCGGCGATGTGCCGCCCGTCCAGGCGCGCGGCCAGCCGCTGGCGGATCTGCTCCAGCGCGGCGTGGTAGGGCTTTGCCGCGTCCAGCTCCAGCGCCACCGGCGCCGCGCCGGTCTCGGTGAATTCGGCGGCCGGCCCGCCGATGCCCTGCACCTTCCCGCCCAGGGCCGGCTCGCGCGGCGGCGCCTGGCGGCCGGCTTCGAACAGCGCGAACTTGATGCTCGAGGAGCCGCAGTTCAGCGCCAGGATCAGGTCGCCCGTCCTCGAGGATTTGTCCATCATGGCGGCGCCTCCCGGTAGTGATCGGCCAGCATCATCGCGATGGCGCACGAGGCGATACGCGAATGGGCCGAATCAGCCCGGCTGGTCAGCACGATCGGCACGCGGGCGCCCATGACGATGCCCGCGGCCTGTGCGTCACCCAGGTACTCGAGCTGCTTGGCGAGCATGTTGCCCGATTCGAGATCGGGAACGATCAGCACATCGGCATCCCCTGCGACCGGCGAGCGGATTCCCTTGGTGCGGGCAGCGGCCATCGACACCGCGTTGTCGAAGGCCAGGGGACCGTCGACCATGCCGCCGACGATCTGCCCGCGGTCCGCCATCTTGGCGAGCGCCGCGGCGTCCAGCGCTGAGCGCAGTTTCGGCGAGACGGTTTCCACCGCCGACAGGATCGCCACCTTGGGCTGCTCGATGCGCAGCACGCGGGCCAGGTCGATGGCGTTCTGCACGATGTCCGCCTTGGCCGCGAGGTCCGGCTCGACGTTGATCGCCGCATCGCTGATCAGCAGCGGTTTGGGATAGCGCGGCACGTCGAGCACGTACACATGGCTGATGCGCCGCGCGGTGCGCAAGCCGCCGTCGGCCTTGACCACCTCGGCGAGCAGTTCGTCGCTGTGAAGGCTGCCCTTCATCAGCGCGCCGACCTCGCCGCTGCGGGCCATGGCAACGCCTTGCGCCGCCGCGGCATGGCTGTGCGGCACGTCGACCAGGGTGACGCCTTCCAGATCGAATCCCTGTTCGGCCGCGAGGGCGCGAATCTTGGCCTGCGGGCCGATCAGCACCGCGTCGATGAGGCCCAGGTGCGCGGCCGACAGCGCCCCTTCCAGCGACTCCCTGCTGCACGGATGCACCACACCCATCCGCACGCGCGGGCACTGCCTGGCCGCCGCCAGGAGTTGGTCGTAGCGCAGGTTCTTGTCGGCCATGAGCGGCTCGGGCAGGTCGATGCGGCGAATGCTCAGCTTGTCGGCGGGCGCGATCACGTCCGCCTCGCCCTCGATGACGACGTCGCCTTCCTGGTCGACGCAACGCGTTGCCAGCACGACGCGGCGCGTGGCCGGCTCGAGCGACCGAACCGACACGGTCACCGTCAGTGTGTCCCCCACGTGCACGGGCTTCAGGAACCTGAGGGTCTGGCCCAGGTAGGTCGTGCCCGGGCCGGGATAGCGCGTGCCGATCACGGTGGAGATCAGGGAGCCGCCGAGCATCCCATGGGCGATGATCTCCTGGAACTGGCTCGATCTGGCGTACAGCGCGTCGACATGCGCCGGATTGACGTCGCCCGATACGGCAGCAAAAAGCTGGATGTCGCGGTGGGTCACCCTGCGCACCAGGCTGGCTCCGCCGCCGATGCGAATTTCGGTGAACGGCGTGTTTTCAAGGACCTCGGCGGCGCCCGGGTTGTCTCGCAGAACCGGGTTATCGTTCGGTTGGGTATTCATGATGGCTTCAGGAGCGGACATAGAGGCCAGGCGCGTCCTCCAGCGGCGCATAGCCGCTGGACGTGTTGCCAAGGGACGGGGCGCCTACACGTTTTCCGGCGTGCTGCCGCAGCCACGCTTCCCAGGCGGGCCACCAGGAGCCATCGTGCGATGGGGCGGCCGTGTGCCAGGTATCCGGGTCGACGTAGAGGCCCTCGGCAGCCCGCGCCGCTATCTGATAGCCGCGTTTCACTCCTGGGCCCGGCGGATTCACGATCCCGACGTTGTGCCCGCCGGTGGTCAGGCAGAACGTCACTTCCGTGTCGGTCAGCAGGTTGATCTTGTAGACCGAATGCCAGGGCGACACGGTGTCGCGCTGCGTACCCAGGCAGAAAATCGGCAGGCGGATGTCGCTCAACGCGATCGGCTTGCCGGCCACACGGTAGCGGCCTTCCGCAAGGTCGTTGTGGCTGTACAGGCTGTGGAGATAGTCGCTGTGCTGGTGAAACGGCATCCGGGTGGCATCGGCATTCCACGCCATCAGGTCGGTCAGCCGCTTGCGCCGACCCATCAGGTAGTCGTGAACCATGCGCGAGAACACCAGGTCGCGTTGGTTCAACAGAGTGAAGGCGCCGGCCATCTGCTTGCCGTCCAGGTATCCCTGCGCGGACATCATGTCTTCGAGCAAGGCCAGCTGGCTGTCGTCGATGAACAGCCCCAGCTCGCCGGGTTCCGTGAAATCCACCAGGGAGGCGAGCAGCGTCAGCGATTGCAGCCGGTCGTCGTGGTCGCGCGCCATGGCCGCCGCGGCGATGGCGAGCAAGGTGCCTCCCAGGCAGTAGCCCACCGCCTGGACCCGGCGCTTCGGCACGATCGCGGTCACCGCCTCGACAGCGGCCATGACGCCTTCCGTCAGGTAGTCCTCCATGCCGACGTTCCGATCACCGGGCCCGGGATTGCGCCACGAGATGATGAAGACGCTGTGCCCCTGGTCCACCAGGTACTTGACGAGGGAATTCCCCGGGGACAGGTCGAGGATGTAGAACTTCATGATCCACGACGGAACGAGCAGGACCGGATCGGCGAACACGCTTTGGGACTGAGGCCGGTACTGGATCAGTTCGATCAGGTGATTGCGAAGCACCACCTTGCCCGGCGTCAGTGCCACCTCCTGCCCCGGCCGGAAGCGCTCGCTGCCGGCAACAGGCTGGTTCGCGGCGAGCCGGGCGGCGTCTTCCATCCAGTTCTGCGCGCCCTGCAGCAGATTCGCGCCGCCCTTGGCCAGCGTTTCCTGCAGCACCTCGGGGTTGCTCCAGAGAAAATTGGACGGAGAAAAGAGGTCCAGCCACTGCCGCCCGGTGAAGTCGACGAGGTGCTCGTGGTGATGAGTGACGCCCCGGACTCCGGTCGTCGCGTCATGCCACCACTGTTGCTGGAGCAGGAACGCCTGGTAGATCAGGTTGTACGGCCACGACTGCCACTGCGGTGCGCTGAATCGCTTGTCCTGCGGCAGGGGTTCGATGCACGGTTCGCACGGTTGAATCCCGCTTTGCATCGCATGAAGGGCAATGCGTAGCGCCTTGCGGGCGGCCTGGGCAGCCAGCTCGCCCTGCTTGCCGGGCGCGACCGCCAGATGAACGAGCCAGTCCGTGTAGGCTGCCGCCAGCGAAGCCGGAGACAAGCCGAAGGTCAACTTCGCGAGCTGGGCGCGTATGGCGCGGTCGAGGTCGTGCGCAGGCGCGTCTTCGGCGATCTCGGGTACGCGGGGCCGTTGTGTCTTCACCGTGATGGGGGCCGGCGCGTTCTGCGTTCCGGCCCGCTCCGCAAGGCGCAGGGGAGAGCTGGCAGTCATGTTCCGTTCCGGAGGTGAAATGGCGAGCCGGGCTTCAGCACATGTGCTGGCCGCCGTTCATCGCG